>VTLG01009341.1_pt1 | contig 40839 bp, 89 predicted proteins | sample 4694571 | NCBI WGS metagenome assembly VTLG01 (sample SAMN12604809, study PRJNA352737) | marine metagenome | biome: ENVO:00000447; feature: ENVO:00000209|ENVO:00000569|ENVO:01000036; material: ENVO:00002151; isolation source: viral sequences binned using virsorter ...
ATGCAGTCGCTGGAACTGCAATTGATATTACTGCTGGTTCATCTGAAAATCATGGACTTACTGGTGTAACTGCAACTGCAACTGCATCCAGAGGTTTGGGTGAATCTGGTAGTGTTAATACTAGAGAACTTGCTCATACTGGTTGGGTTAAGAAAACTGTAGGTACTGGTGGTCGTGCTGGTAGAGTTCACTTTGAAACTCTAGTTGCAGCTTCAACTATCTCTGGTGATGCCGCTGAAACTGGTGCAACCCCAGATAGTTAATATATAATACTATATTATTTTAAATAATGGAGAAAAGATAATGAGTCAATTGACTGAAACTGAAATTAATATTCGTAAACAATCACTACAAGCTGATGAAGCGAAAGTGAAAGAAACTTTGGTTAAACTTGAAAACGAGAAACAAAATTTAATGGCACAACAATTTGCGATTAGTGGTGCCATTCAACAATGTGACTTGTTTCTAAATGACCTAAAGGGTGAAAAAGTGGTGTCGGAAACTACCGACAGTAGCATCCCCAAGAAAAAGGGTTAATAGGAGAAAATAAATGGCAGATAAAAAAATTACTGCACTAACAGATTTAGGAAGTGCAGTTGCTGGTGTAGACTTACTTCATGTAATTGATTTTAGTGGAACACCAATTAATAAAAAATTATCCATAGCAGATTTGTTAAGCAATCTTCCAACAGTAGTTGCGTTGGCTTCAGCACAAGATATTACTGGTGATGTCGATGTAGAGATTACATCATCAATCACTAGAATTGATGGTGCAGCTCTTGGTAACAGTTTTAGTAAGGCGTTGCCTGTTAGTACTAAAGATGGTCAGATAAAGATTATTACTATGAATACTGCACCTACTAGTAATAGAACTTTTACAGTAACACCAGCTGCCGTAAATGGATATACAAATTTAACATTCTCAAAACAAGGTGATAGTGCAATACTAGTATGGTCAGATAGTGTTTGGAATCTTGTTGGTTCACATGGTAATTTACTACAAGATTCTATTCAAGACGGTATACTTTCAGATACTATTACTGGTGCTGGTGCAGTAAGTTTAACTACTGATATAACAAAAATTGCTTCTACTGGTGCAATTAATATTACACTTGCAACTGGTACATTTACTGGTCAAAGAAAGACACTTATTATGACAGCAGATGGTGGTGCTGTAACTATGACAAAAGCTGATGGTAATTTAGCAGATAATATTGGTTTTGGAGCACAAACTACTCATAAAGGTGCAGCTTTAAATACATCTATTGTATGGAATGACGTAGGTGATTTTGTAGAATTAATGTATAATGGTGCTAAATGGGTGCCAGTATCTGGTTGGGGTGCTGAAATTACATAAGGAGAACTTTTATGGACGAACCTGTTAGATTTGGAGCTGGTGGAGTTCCGATGGTAAATCAAAAACCTAGAGTTGTTGAACCTGTCGAACCAGCACCAAAAACAAAAAAGAAAACTAAACCATTGCAAGAAATTTATCCAGACCCAGAAACAGATGGATTTGATGAAGAGCATGGTGGTGGAGAATAAAATGAAAACATTTTTAGAATATTCATCTAGTACTGCATTTGAAGAAGATGGTAACATGATGGACTTGTCTGATGACTCCGTAGTCGAAAAACTTAATGCATTTGTAGGTTCTATTGGAATGAAAGAATATCTTGTTCCAGAAAAAGCAGTAGATGAATTAAGACAGAAACTAATGAGAGTTGGTATACATTTTGGAGATGTACAATTCACTGGTGAAAGTGGGGATATGTCTGTTCCGATAACAAAACCAATTTTTGGTAAGGATACAGATACCCCAGCAGATGAAGTAGTTAACGAAGAAGAAACTGGTAGAAGTATCAATTTCGTATTTGAAAAACTTCCAACTGGAACTCACAAGGTACTTGCACAAATCTCTTAAATGTTTGAAAAAATAACTAGTGATAATGTATTATTATTTGCACTAAAACACTATGATAATCCACAATGTGAAGGTGAAAAAGAATTCTACGATGACATGAAACGATTTAAGTATATCAAGAGATTACTTAAAAAGTACAAATCAGATGGTATCGTAAAAGAAAGGTTATTACTGAATCATATTATTATATTAAATAATGTATTCGGGCCAGATGCAGCTTCAACTTTGTTGTTGTTTAAAATAGAACCAGAACATTGGCCCCAGTTGAAATCGTTTTTAGTTTTTCTCAATATGTTACCAGATGGAGAACTAAAAGAGATAAATGAAGATGAAAAAATATCTGAGGTTTTAAAGGAACTATAATGGGAAGAGCGATAGATTTATTTGTTACTTATAGATTTTTAAAAATATTAGTAACACCTTTTGAAAAACAAGAGGCGTATAAACTTGGAATTATCGACAAAGATGGTAATCGTGTTGTAATTCCTGGCACTAATAAAGCTACTATTTTAAATACTGGTGATGAAAAGAATTCATACACTGTTCTCCACAAATTAGTTTTTAACATTAAAAAGTTATTTGCAAAAATTCCAGGCTTGAGAACCAAGTTGGGAACATATGCAGCTGCACTTTTTCTCTTGAAAGATACTTTCAAAGAGGATGTAGACCCAAAAATGTGGGAGAGGGAATTCCTTAAATATTTAAAGGAAAATAACTTTGAATTAGATAATACAATATCAGAAGAAGTTACATTAGATAACGGTCAATTACCAAAAGGTATCTATAAACTTGTAAATGATATAACTTTTGACAAAGAAGATGCAGATAGTCCAGATGCGTTAGAGGGTGACGAAGTTCAAGTATTTGAACCAACTGCGCCTACGGACACAGTTCTGGGAGTAGAAATATTTCCAGTTATACATATACCAACACAAACTAAAATCTTTGTTAGTGCAGAAGATATAAAAGAGGTTGGAATAGAGGATTTGGAACTATGACAATAAATTTTAATGACATAATGAAAAAGTTTTACGAAGATGAAGCGTTGGGTATTCAACAAGAAGATGCTCCTGCTAACAGTGTTGCAAGTGGTGGAGTTTCTCTCCCTGCTGATGCAGTAAGTAAAAAGAAACAAAAAGAAATACAGAAAAATCCATATGATGGTCGTACCAAAGAAGCTCGTGCATTTTATAAAAGAATAGAATCGCTTCGTGCAAAAAGAGAAAATGCTTTTAGAAAGTCTGTAAAAGAAAATATGGATGATTTTGGTGAGGAATATCTTAATGAAGCAAACGTAGATATTCTTAAAAAGATTGTTAAAGATAAACAAAACAATAAGATTAAACTAAAAGATGGAACATTACGAGTTGATTTATTCACTGCATCTGCATTAACTCAAGCTCTTGAAAAGGTAAAACCAGATACTAAGAAAAAAATGGAAGACATTATCAACAAGGGTGGAAAAGGACAATTTATGAAACTTGTTGGAGTTGTCTTTAAGTAATGCATGATACACGCATTTCTTCTAGTTCTAATCTTAGGTGACATCGAACAAAGAGGTCAGCCTATGTATTTTCGTAGTATAGACACTTGTAATTACTTTGCAAGTAGAGTCGTAAAAAGATACGGTAACTACGGAAGCTCCCACGAAGTTCTTAAAAAACATAGAGCAACTGCTTATTGTAAACCTGTATATATAAATAATAACACCAAAGGGTTATATTAAGGGGTTACAATGAGTTTAACGGATTACTCAAATTACAATTATTTTAAACCTGTTGCGAATCTAAACGCAAAGGTCAAAAGAATTGTTAAGAGAACAAAGAAGGTTGAAGAGAAAGAATATAAGTTCTTTCCTATGAACGCACATAAGCGCATCAAACTTCCTCTCCCCCCAAAAGATATGCAAAAGGAAGCAGATAAAATCAAACCTATTATTGCGAAAAGAACTCCAGAAGATGAAGAGTCAATTCGTAATCATGATGAACATTCATTTTATTCAATAGAACAATATTGTAGGGAAAATGATTTAGAGTTTGATTATGATAAACATAAAGCATTAATAAATTCCATTAGTGATATTATACATCACTTTAAAGAGAAATTTAATGTAGATAGACCATTTGAAGTAGATAAGTCTATTCGTCCTATGAACAGTAAAACGAATAAGACCAGAAGTTATCCAAGTGGTCATGCGTGTCAAGCGATGATAATAGCACTATACGCTTCAGAAAGACACCCAACACATAAAGAACAACTAATAAGAGCCGCAAAAGAAGGTGGATTAGGTAGAGTAAAAGCAGGGTTTCATTATCTTGCAGACTATATTGTAGGAAATTTACTTGCAGAAAAATTGATGCTGATTGTCAATAGAGAATATGTGAGTGAAGACTTTACCCAGAAAGATGTAAACGATTTAGAAAAATTCGCAGATAGAATACTCAAGAAATATGGTATTGATGTGGAATTTACCAGACATTTCGTAGATAGGTTAAATGACCCACGAAATAGTCCAGCGATTAAAGTATCTGAATTACAAAAGTTTTTTAAGAAGATACAAAGAAACAAAGGTCAGAATATTAGAAATAATCCAGATGTTGAAGCGGTTCTTAAAGATATGTCAACGAATTTGAATTTACCAGTTGTTATCAAAACAAAAGGTGATGATAGTTTTGAAGTAACAAACAAAACAATAATGCGAAAGAAAGATTTTAGAACAACTAGTAAAGTGATAAATTATGCATAATCTAAATTAAGGAGAAAACAAATGATTAATTGGATTAAAAATAGAATGAAAGAAAGAACGTCTTGGGATGGTGCGATTTGCATTGGTCTAGGTCTAATGATTTTATTCATGGCGCCTCTTGCTAAAATTGCAGCTGGTATTGCAATTGCATGGGGTCTTTGGACTATTTGGAAGTCTGAATGATATGAAAGAAGAAAAAAAGAATGGAGTGGTCGTTAATAACGAACACAATGAATTTGAACTTGCATTAAGATTTCTTGGTAATGAACTAATTGCAATTAAACTAGCTGCAACTAATTTTAGTGGTAAATTAATAGTATGGAGTATATTATTATTAGTTTTTAGTTTTTTAATTTTAGAAGTTTTTGGACTTAGTGCAATGTTGGGGTATGGTTAATGATTAAATTATATGGAATTATATTATTAGTCGCAATCTTGGGTGGTGTAGGTTATGGTGCAAAATACTATTATGACACCACCCAAAATACTATTTCTGTATTGCGAGAAAATAATGCACAACTAGAAGTTGCAGTTGAAACTGCAAGTGAAAGTGTAAATAAATTACAAGGTGACATTGAAAAGATGGCATCTCTAAATAAAACATTACAACAAGATTTACAAAAAGCAGAAGAATATGGTGATGAACTAAGAGCAAAATTAAATAATCTAAATCTTGTTGTAGAAGCATTAAAAGATGCAAAAGTACTTGAAGGAAAAATGAATGGTACAACAGCGAAATTATGGCGTGACTTCATGGGCGATACTGGTGGTGATTCTAAACGTACTCTTCCTCAGTGGTTGCTCGAGTCTGAGGACAGAACCAGAAATAAAGACGGTAGTCAAAGTGGAGAAGACAACAGTACCAGTAGTAGCACGCCCTAAACCGTTACAACTAAATGATACTAGAGTATTTGTAGTTACTAAAGATAACTTTGATGAATTCAAAAAAGAATTCATAGAGATATATGGTGACTTAGCTTTTGTTGCATTAAGTATGAAAGATTATGAAAATCTTGCTCTTAATATTACAGATATTAAAAGGTATTTAGAACAACAAAAAGAAATAATACTATATTATGAAAAAGCAGTAACAGAAGAGGAGAATAAACAATGATGGATTTAATCACAAGTTTGGCAGTACAATTCTGGCCAATGACAACATTTATTATTTTAGTCATCATAGGATTTATTATAAATTTGTTTGATAGAAAAACAACTAGTATAGGTTTTTCATACGAAGATTATCCACACTTAAAACCAATTAGAATACCAACAAAAGGTAAAGGTTTTTGGGGTGCAATAATATTATGGTTCTTTGGTACAAGACATTGGGAAGTAGTAAAAGATTTCCATTATAAATTTTCTGGACAAGAACTAGTGATACCAAAAGGATTTAAGTTTGACGGTGCAAGTGTACCAAAGTTCTTAGCACAATTCTTATCTCCAGTTGGAGTATTACTAATAGGTGGACTTATACATGACTATGGGTATAAATATGAAACCCTACTCAAAAAAGATGGAACAACTATTGATAAAAGGTCACAAAGATGGATGGACGCTGTATTCAGAGATATTAATATTGATATAAATGGATTTTATTTTCTAAACTATCTTGCTTACTGGGCGTTAAGACTTGGTGGCTGGGTAGCGTGGAGAAAACACAGAAAAGTAAACGCACAAATAATTGACAATAAAAATTGACAAATTATTATTCATGTCAAATCCTTGACAAATGAATTTTTCATATAAATATTATAAAGGTAGTTAATAACATGGGAATAACTCAAAATGGTAGAGAGTTTAGAATTACTGGTGGCCTTGTGGCCACTTGCATTAGGATTTGTAACATTAGTTATAATACTAGCGAAGATGCACTCTGCCATAGAGGTTATTAATGAAAAGGTGAAAGTTCTTTTTGAATTGTATAATAATAGAGATAAGAAAAAATGAAAGTAAATGTAGAAACTGAAATAGAATTACTCAAAAGAGATGTATCTGAAATGAAACAAATTCATGTTCGTTTAGATACTGCTATTGATAAAATTGCAGACGTTTCTTCATCTTTACATACAATTATGGCTGTTCACGAAGAAAAACTTGTTAGACAAGAAGAAGCACTAGACGAACAAGAAAAACAATTAAGAGATAATATACAAGAATTACATTCCAGAGTTACCACTAATGCAAAAGAAACAACACAACATATGACTGAAATGGAAAGAAGATTACAAGACGAATTTTCAAAATTAAGAAATGAATTAAGTGGTAGAGTTGGGGTTCTAGAAAAATGGAAATGGGTCATTATAGGTGGTTCTATTGTTGCTGGTTTCGTCTTACAAAAAGTAATTACTTTCACAATTTGACTTGACAATCTATCAAGTTTAGTGTAGTATCTACAACATGAGTACATATGTAGATATTAAGTATCTCAACCTAATGTCACACAGATTACAAAGGTTTTCCAAAAAGGGGGATTACCTTTGGAATTTTCGTTGTCCATTTTGTGGAGATTCAAAAAAGAATTTATCAAAAGCTAGAGGTTATGTTTATAGAACGAAAAATGATTTGTTCTATAAATGTCATAACTGTTCTAAGGGAACAAACCTTGCAAATTTAGTTTTAGAGGTTGACGAATCCCTATATAAAGAATACCTTGTTGAAAGATACAAGGAAGGTTCTACAGCAAATGGAAGAGGTGGAAATGTCAAAAATCCAGAGTTCAATATACCCAAACCTGTCTTCATTCAGAAAGACATCTTATCAAAACACAAATCGTTTAGAGAACTTGGACAAGACCACCCAGCTGTACAATCTATTGGAAACCGTCTTATACCACAAAATAGATATAATGATATTTATTTGGTTAATAAGTTTTTTACTTGGACTAATGAGTTAATACCAAACAAGTTCAAGGATTTGACGAATGACCATCCAAGGATGGTGATTCCCTTTCGTGATGCAAATGGTAAAATATTTGCGTATCAAGGAAGAGCATTTGGAAAGGAACAACCAAAGTACATTACGATTGTACTTGACCAAAATCAAAAGAAAATTTTTGGTCTTGACAGGGTTGACGATAGTAGGAATATTATTGTCGTGGAAGGCCCTATTGATAGTCTTTTTCTTCCAAACTGTATTGCAGTGGCTCAAGGGGATTTACGTTTACCTCAATACAAAGGTAAAAGTACGTTAGTGTTTGATAATGAACCTAGAAATAGGGAGATTATCAAAAATATTGAAAAAGCAATTGAGGAAGATTATAGTGTCGTAATCTGGCCTAAAGATATAACAGAGAAGGACATAAATGATATGATAGTTGGTGGAATGACAAATTCAGAAATCTTAAATATTATACATAGAAATACCTTTTCAAATTTACAAGCAAAGACACAATTATCACATTGGAAAAAAATTTAGGAGAAACCGTATGTCTATATCAAACCAACTACCTACTCAATATCAACAGTTTATTCATCTATCAAGATACTCTAGATGGTTGCCTGAAGAGGGTCGTAGGGAAACTTGGGGTGAAACTGTTGGAAGATATTTTGATTTTTTTGAATCACACTTAGAAGAAATGTGTGGTTATAAATTAGACTCTAAAACTAAGAATGAATTAGAAGAAGCAATTCTTGAAACTAGAGTGATGCCATCAATGCGTTGTCTTATGACTGCTGGTGATGCATTGAAAAAAGAAAATATCGCTGGTTATAACTGTTCTTATGTTGCAGTAGATAGAGTTGCAGCTTTTGATGAAATCCTTTATGTATTGATGAACGGAACTGGTGTTGGTTTTTCTGTGGAAAGACAGTATACTGCAAAACTTCCAGTGGTTGCAGAAGAATTTTATATGTCTGATACTGTTATTCAAGTTGCAGATAGCAAATTGGGTTGGGCAAAAGCATTTAAAGAATTAATTGGTATGTTATATATCGGACAGATTCCAAAATGGGATATGTCAAAAGTTAGACCAGCAGGGTCACCACTTAAAACTTTTGGTGGTCGTGCATCAGGGCCAGACCCATTAGAAAGTTTGTTTGACTTTTGTGTTACCACTTTCAAAAACTCACAAGGTAGAAAGTTGTCATCACTAGAATGTCATGACATTGTATGTAAAATTGCAGAGATTGTTGTAGTTGGTGGTGTTCGTAGAAGTGCATTAATTAGTCTTTCTAATTTGTCTGATGACCGTATGCGTCATGCAAAAGCAGGTCAATGGTGGGAACAGAATGGTCAGAGAGCACTTGCGAATAACTCTGCGTGTTATTCTGAAAAACCAGATATTGGTATCTTCATGGACGAATGGAAATCTCTTTATGATTCTAAGTCTGGTGAAAGGGGTATCTTCAATCGTGAGTCTGCAAATAAGATGGCATCTAGAAATGGTCGTAGAGTTGTTGATGGATATGAGTTTGGAACTAATCCTTGTTCTGAAATCATCTTGAGAGATAGAGAGTTTTGTAATCTAAGTGAAGCTGTAATTCGTGTTACTGATACAGAAGAAACATTGATGAAGAAAGTAGAACTTGCAACTATTCTTGGTACGTTCCAATCTACATTAACTAACTTTAAATATGTTTCTGCAATGTGGAAAAAGAACTGTAGTGAAGAAAGACTTCTTGGTGTATCACTTACTGGAATTATGGATAACCCACTTACAAATGGTAAGGAAAAGGGTTTAGAAGATTTACTTAATAAGTTAAGAGAACACGCTGTGGAAACAAATAAGAAGTGGGCAAAGAAACTTGGTATTAATCGTGCAGTTGCAATCACTTGTGTCAAACCATCTGGTACTGTTTCACAATTAGTTGACGCAGCCTCTGGAATTCATGCACGACACAATCCATACTACATTAGAACTGTTCGTGGAGATAAAAAAGACCCATTGACAAAGATGATGATGGATGCTGGATTTCCAATTGAAGATGACGTAATGAATCCAAATCATACTTCAGTATTTTCGTTTCCAATGAAAGTAGACGCTAAATCGGTGTTTAGAACCGATATGAGCGCCATAGAACAGTTGGAACTTTGGTTAACCTATCAGAAGTCATGGTGTGAACACAAACCAAGTGTTACTATTACCGTTAAAGAACATGAATGGTTAGAAGTAGGTGCATGGGTTTATAAACACTTTGATTATATGTCTGGTGTAAGTTTCTTACCATTTAGTGACCATACATATAAGCAAGCACCCTATCAAGATTGTGATGAAAAGATGTATAAAGATATTTTAAGTAAAATGCCTAAAATTGTTGATTGGTCATTGTTAGGTGAATATGAGAAAACTGATATGACTATTGGTTCTCAAGAACTTGCGTGTGCGGCTGGATTTTGTGAGATACAATGACCAAAAAACTTCTGTACTGTGACGAATGTGATTTAGAGTTCAAAGTACAATTTGGAATGTCTGATTCTCATTACCATGCGAAGCATTGTGTCTTCTGTGGTAATGAGATAAATACTGATGATGAAGACGAACTAGACGATAACTACGAGGAGTACGATTATGAGTAAATGTCAAAGATGTGGTCATGAATGTCATTGTGGTACTGAATGTGAAGAATGTGTGAATGATGTGTGTTATGATTGCAATTGTTATGAAGTAAGTGAAGATGGTTGTTAAAGGTTGTAAAAATTGTGGTCATGAATCACATTGTGATACTAAATTATTTAAAGATATAGGTGAACATAAACAAGTCTTAGTTTGCCACCATTGTCGTTGTGATGTTTGTGAAAAAGAATACGCAAGGTGGTCTGAAACCCATGATGAATGTAATATGTATACAAATGAAGCAATATGAAAACACAAAGTGCAAAAGCAAAAGGTAGACGATTACAACAATGGATTCGTGACCAACTTATTGAAAAATTAGAAGTGCATCCAGAGGACGTTGAATCTAGGTCAATGGGTGCTGGTGGTGAAGATTTGATTATGGCAAGGGCTGCGAGAGAGAAGTTTCCTTACTCTGTTGAATGTAAAAACCAAGAAAAATTGAATATATGGGAATCATATTCTCAAGCAGTAGACAATTCCAAAAACTATGAACCAATAGTGGTGATTAAAAGAAATAATCATAAAGCTCTAGTGGTGGTAGACGCTGAGTATTTTGTAGGACTGCATAAGGATGAGATATGATTTTAAAAATTTAAAATTAGAAATTATTAATAATACTGGAACTCTTTATAAAAATGATAAGTTAATGTTTAAAGGGGATAGTTATATTTCTATAAAAATGTTTTTAGCAGAATCAAATAATAATGAATGGATTAGAAATAAATTTAGAGCACAATTGGAGATGAGAGAACATTGTAGGTGGAAAAAACAAGATGAACAGTTAAAAAGCGACCAACAAACGAAAAGAATTCATGAAAAAGTAAAATTATCAAAAAAGTGATTCGGCCGATTCGCAATAATTTAAAAAATATACACCCTTATAAGTCATTGATTTATAAGGGTTTTTTAATGGGGGTTGACATTATTATATTTGCCTGATATAGTATTAGTATAATCAAGAGAGAGAGAAAAAATGAAAAATATTTATTTTAAAATCACCTATCCAGACGGAGATGTCGAGTATTGGACATCTGTCGAAAAAGAAGAAGTTGAAAGATTAGAAAAAGTCAACGGAGTTGAATATGAGTAAAATAAAAGGTTTTATAATGGACGTTCAAGAGTTTGTTTGGGATTTCTTTGACGAAGATGGAAACTTTGTTGCTGATGAAAATGTCAAAACCAAAGATGAAATGTTAACAGTTATCAAAAATGAGTTTGGTAATATGGGTGTTGATATTGCAAAAGAAGAAATCTTTGCAATAGAAACTAATGATTATTTTAGTTAAGAAAGAGAGGATTTATGAGTAATTTACAAAATGACATGATAATGGAAACTATCGCAGATGAAATCTGGGCCAAAGTTGAAAATGGTGACCAAGATATCTGGCAAGATATTACAGAACTTGCAATTGAGAGAGGTCTGCATTGTGATGACGATATGGAAGAATTAGTAGAGATTTTAATTGACCAAGAATGGGAAAATTATCCAGACGGGCCAATTAATTGAAAATAGCCCTTGACATTGTTGTCAAAACATGGTAAAGTGATTCGTAACAATAAAGAGAGAGAGTAAATTATGAAAATTCAAAAAAACATCAAAGATGTAAAATTCACCAACTGTAATGTTTACGGTACAGAGATGCCTGTCTCTGAGAATATCGTAATGGCATCTGCCGCTGGTTGGTATGTCGGTTCGGTCTGTAAAGACCCAGATTGTGGTGGTATGATTGTGCCTTTTGATAGGTACACTGATTACTATGCAACGCCTGAGGACGTTGTAAAATATTGTGGAGTGTTTTTAGAAGAGGAGGCTGCGTAATGAAGAAATATATTGTTTATACCCAAGGTAATAAGATGGGTTTGAAAGGTGAATTTGATAATGCGAAAGATGCTATCAAATGGGCCAAAGAGAATGTGTATTCTTTCGACTATTTAAAAGAAAAGAAAGATACATGGGAAATTTTGTTTGAAGAGTTATTAGTATGGATTGGGAAAGGAGAAGTAGTCGAGTGTTAGAATTTGAAAACAGTGAAGCTGTAAATGTTTATATGACTCATTTGAAAGGTAAAATCAAGACAACTTATGATAAGTTAGTCGAGACTTTTGGTGAACCAACATTTACTGATGCAAGTCCTTATGAAAAGGTAAATGCACAGTGGAATTTGGATATCAAAGTTCCTTTCGTAGACGAGTACGGTGAAGATTTTAATTATGTCACTGCTACCGTTTACAATTGGAAAGATGGATATATTCCTATGGAAGAATACGAATGGCATATCGGTGGTTTCGATAATGGTGACTCCGTAGATGCAGTTCAGAAATGTCTTGACTCTGATTAAGAATTAGTATAAGATAATAAAATGTTAAAATTTCTACTAGGAATAATGGTAGGGTTTGTGATAATATCATATTACCCACAACTTGCAGTAAACACTACTAACTTCATTTTGAAGAGTGGTGTTTGTGAACAAATATATAATTATAACAACAAATAGGATATGTATGAGTTATAGATACAATAATAGAAACTTCAATCATAAGAAGGATAAATATAAGAAAGATGAAGGCATGACAGTTACAGTTCGCCAAATAAAGAATAAGGATGGAACTACGACTTCTGATGTAAATGGTGCTTTAAGGGTTCTAAAGAAAAAACTAATGAAAGACGGTTTCTTCCAAGAATTACGAGAACGTAGTCATTTCGTAAGTAGAGGTGAAAAACGCAGAAAAGCAAAAGCTGCTGGTCGTAGACGCCATTTGAAAAAAATAGAAAAGAGGAAACTGGAGTTAGGATATTGAACGATAATGTAATCAAATTTCCTAGAAAATTTAAAGGGAAAAAAGTACCTAAAATTGTTGACTTAGATGCCAGCAGATTGCAAGAGGATTTAGATTTTTGTGATGGTCTTGCAGAGGGTCTTATGATTACATTAATTCACAATATTGGAGAAAATGGTTTCAATATTAAGAGTGATAGATTTATCGGAGATATCAGTTTTCTCAATGAAGCTATTAGGGGTGCATTATATCGTCAAATGAAAATGGCACACCCTATGCAAGATTTCATGGATTTGATTGTAAAAACTGAAACTAATCAAGACAATCAAATTGTAACAAAGGTAAAGTTGGATAAACTTGTTGAATTGATGCCTGAATCAGATAATGGTAAAGAGGATGATACTAGTTGATATGAACCAAGTGACACTATCAAATTTGATGGTGCAGATTGGAAGTAGAAAAGAAGTAGAACCAGACCTTGTAAGACATATGGTTCTAAATTCATTAAAAGGATACCGTAAAAGGTTTAATGAAGAATATGGAGAGTTAGTTCTCTGTTATGATAACAAAACTAATTGGCGTAGAGATATCTTTCCAAACTATAAGTATAGTCGTAGAAAAGATAGAAAAAATTCTAAGTTAGATTGGAACGCTATCTTTGATACACTTCATTTAATTCGTGATGAACTTATAGAATATTTCCCATATAAAGTATTGCAAGTAGAAAATGCAGAAGCAGATGATATTATTGCATCTGTTGTATTTCATGTTGCAGCTGAACCTAAAAACTATGAAAAAGTTTTGATACTTTCTGGTGATAAGGATTTTATACAATTACAAAAATATAACTTTGTATCCCAATATAGTCCAATACAGAAAAAATTTATTAATGGTATAGACCCTACTACATATATTAAAACACATATACTTCAAGGCGATAGAAGTGATGGTGTTCCAAACTTTTTATCGCCAGATAATACTTTTGTAGATGAGGTAAGACAAAGACCCATTTCCAAAAGAAAACTTGAAACTTGGATTGAACTAGAGCCAGAAGACTTCTGTAATGAAGAGATGATGAGAAACTTACACAGAAATAGAACTCTTATAGACCTTGACTATATTCCAAAAGAATTAGTTGACAAGTGTATTCTTACATACAACGATACAGAATTTGGTGATAGAAAAAATTTACTAAATTATTTTATCAAGTATAGATTAAAAAGTTTAATGGAAAATATAGGAGACTTCTAAATGGCCGTAAAAACTTATACACCTAGTATTGCAGAGGTTCTTAAAAAAGTAAATAATGCAAAAACCAAAGACAAGAAGATTGCAATTCTAAAAGAAAACGATAATGAATCTTTAAGAATGATAATTAAATCTTCTTTTGACCCAAAAATTAAATGGGCAATGCCACAAGGTCAAGTACCTTATAAACCTAATGAAGTGCCAGAGGGTACTGAACATACTTTACTTATGCAAGAGGCAAAAAGATTGTGGCATTTTATTGAGGGTGCAGATAATAAAACACCTAGAATGAGAAAAGAAAATATGTTCATTCAAATGTTAGAAGGATTGCATGAAGATGAAGCAAAAGTTTTATGTCATGCAAAAGACAAAGAATTACATAAAGTATATAAAGGTCTTTCCCACGAAGTTGTTAAAACAGCTTTTGGTTGGAATGATGATTATGTTAAAGAAAGTACTTGACATTCATACCAAATTCATGTATAACTAATAATATGAGTTGAATTGATTCGGAGTATATTATGATTAGTTTTTGTATTGGTATGTTTTTAGCGATGTTGACAGGCGCGGCAGGAGATGGAAACTCCTCTCTCACTACAATCTCACTCCTTGCAGTGTCGAGCATCGTATTCATGATTCGTGGAGTCTATGTGATGAACCGAAACGGTGATATTCATTAGATTGCCGAATCACTGAAGAAAAAGGGGGGTTATGACCCCCCTTTTTTATTTTCTAAGTTATTGTAAGTCATTGATTTATAACGATAAAAAAACGCCCTTGACAGATACGATTTTATATGTTAGCATTAATCATAATCAAGAGAGAGGTTAATTATGAATTTCATTGGAGTAAATGGTGGAAACAAGACACAGAGAGAAATCTGTGAAAATGTTGTAAGTCATATGATTTCTGAATTACTTCCTAGATTTCGTACTTTAGATATTACTGTAAATCTTGTTACTATCAAAAGTGAAGCTATTGGTTTTTGTATGGAAGAAGATAAGAACCAATTTGAAATCGAACTTGATAAGAAGTTATCAATCAAAGATATGGTAACTGCATTATGTCATGAAATGGTTCATGTAAAACAGTTTGCAAAAAAAGAAATGGTTGATGGTATTAAAACTGGTGTTCCTATATGGAAATCTAAGAAAATATCTTTGAACACTAACTATTGGGATTTACCTTGGGAAAAGGAAGCCTATAGAATGGAAAAGAAACTTGCAAATAGTGTTTGGGAAAATGGAGTAATTTAGTACTTGACTTTGTTATCAAAACATGGTACTATGATTCGTAAAGTGAGAAAAAAGGTAAAATTATGAAACTAGAAGATTTAACAGTAGAATCAATCGCACAGATGACTAAAGAACAAAAGGAAACTTTTGTTACCACTTTCGTTAAGAAGTGGCCACATCTTGCAAATGATATTGCAACTGCGATTGGTTTTGAATTACAAATTGAAGAATTAAAAGAGGAGAAAATATAATGGAAAAAGTTGCAGTAATTCATACAGCGTTTGAGGACAAGCCGTCAACCGTTGCATTTGTAGAAGTGCCTGATGATGCAAAAACACTTAATGATAAATTGGAGTTTGCATATCGTTGGACACAAAATATTATGGATAGTTGGTCATTGAAGATGCCTGCTGATGGTAACGATAAAGTTACTGTTGTTGGTGATATCTCTGACGGAAGAGGTTTAAGGTCTACTTCTGTTGGTGACCAAATATTAGTTGGCAACAAAAAGTATGTTGTTGCTAGATTCGGATTTGAAACACTTGAAGGAAAGGCAATATAATGAGTGTACCACAAAAAGTTGCAGACCAACTTATGAGTCTGAAAATATCTGAACTAAATGAAGTTATGCAGTTAGTTCAAGAAATTAAAATTATGAAAGCAAAATCTACCATTAGTGTTGGTGATAGAGTTTATGTTGTTCAGAAAACAAAAAAGACTCCTGGCACTGTTAGGAAGATTAACAAAACAAGGGCCATTGTTGATATTGTAGTTAGTCCTATCACTGGCGATACTGCACCTTACAATGTTCCTTTTTCAATGATACAATCTGTTAAGGAGGCTGCATAATGTCAGTAGTCGCAAAAGGTAGACCATCTACTACCGTCATAGACTTAGATGGTTCTCAAGGGAACGCTTTCGTTCTCTTGGGATATGCAAACTCTACTATGAAAAAAAGTGGGTTTGATAAAGAGATGAAAGATAGAATCTTAAATGAGATGAAATCTGGTGACTATATAAATCTACTGAGAACTTTTGAAAAGTATTTCGGTAGTGTATATACACTTCAAACATCAAATCCAGAATATCTGGATGCATTTATGGTAGAGAAAAGTGCTTAAAGAACTATTAACTACTTTTGTTTTATCTGCATCGGCTGCTGATGCAGATATAACTGTCCACGATGCAACACAATATCTGGATAAACAAGCAACTTGTCTTGCAAAGAATATGTACTACGAAGCTCGTAGCCAAGGTCTTGCTGGACAACTTGCAGTAAGTTTAGTTGTATTAAATCGTGTTAAAGATAAAAGATATCCAAACACAATTTGTGAGGTTGTAGAACAAGGCCCTGTTAGAGAAAGTTGGAAAACTAGAGGTAAAAATGTTCCAGACTACGAAAGAAAATATTTCCCAATAAAAAATCGTTGCCAGTTCAGTTGGTTTTGTGATGGTAAAAGTGATGACCCAAAAGAACCAACAACTTATGGTGCATTATATGATATGGCAATTGATTTAGTTTATGGAGATATTACAGTTGTTGATATAACTGAAGGTGCAACACATTATCATGCAGATTATGTATATCCATCTTGGAGAAAAACCAAAACTAAAACAATAGAAATAGAAGACCATATATTTTATAGATGGGAAAAGTGATGTTAAAAGGTTATAAACGAAAAATTGATATGTTTAATGGACATGGATGGATTTATGAGTTTGAAAATGGGTATGGTGCATCTGTAATCAAACATGATGCATCTTATGGTGGTAAACAAGGATTGTATGAAATTGCAGTACTTGACTCCAAGGGTGAGTTTTGTTATACTACAGATATTACTGATGATGTAATCGGTCATGCAACCGAAGAAACAATATATGAAACTTTAGATAAGATTAAATCGTTATGAATTTTTTTTACTTAGACAAAGACCCATTAAAGTCTATTAAATATCATTGTGATAAACATATTGTCAAGATGCCTACAGAGTACAAACAGATGTTGTGTACTGCACATAGGGTTCTTGATGGTGAGTTATATATTGATAGAACTAAAAGTGGTGCAAGAATTAAACGGTGGAAACACCCAAATCAAAAAATGAATAAACATTTATATCTTGCTGGTCATGTCAATCATCCAACTAATATTTGGTTGCGAGAATGTAAAGAAAACTATATGTTAATGTTTACCTATTATAAGTTGATTTGTGACGAATATACATATAGGTATGGAAAAGAACATGGTGCAAAAGATTATTGGTGGTTGTTACGAGAACCACCAATAAATATTCCTACATTTGGATATAATACACCAATTCCACAGGCTATGAAAGCATTTCCAGAATGTATGGTAAAAGATGATACTGTACAAGCATATCGTAACTTTTATAGGGTTGCAAAAAGGAGATTCGCAACATGGAAGGAAAGACCAATACCAAAATGGTATATGACCCAGAGCCAGAACGATACTATGATTGGATACTCTGGAAAATGAGACAAGAGAGAGAAAAAATGTCAGATGACCCATTAGATTCACCAACTGATGATGTAACTAAGGGAAATTTATACGGTTGGTTAAATGCCTCAGAAAAACCACATTTATCAAAAGAAGATATGTGGATGAGAGAAATTGCAGAAATGCAGAAAACTAATCACCACCTTTTAATGAGAGTAAAAGAACAAGCAGAAGAGATTGAAAAATTAAAGAAGAAGATTGATGCCAAATTATAATTTTATAAACACTGATACTAAAGAAGAATTTGAAGAATTTTTTACTATCTCTGGTAGAGAAGAATTTTTAAAAAATAATCCACATATACAACAACTTCCATCTTTAGTCGCTTTGTCTGCATCTGGTACTGGCGATAGAATTAAAAATGACGGTGGGTGGAAAGAAAATATGTCAAGGATTGCAGAAGCAAACCCTGGCTCTCCACTTGCACAACGGTATGGGAAGTCATCTACAAAAGATATAAATACTAGAAAAGTATTGAAAAAACATGGGGTGCTTTGATGGCGAAAAAACAAGACGTAAAAATTGATGATTTAGTAACAATCAAACCAATTACAGACAATCAAAAAGTTGCCTTTGAGGCATGGAAAAAAGATAATAAAGAATTATTTCTTCATGGAGCTGCTGGAACTGGAAAGACTTTTATTTCCTTGTATCTTGCACTTGAAAAAGTATTAGACCCAAGTACACCATATCATTGTGTATATCTAATTCGTAGTGCAGTACCTACAAGAGAAATCGGTTTCTTGCCAGGTGATGAAGAAGATAAAACTGCATTGTATCAGATTCCATATCAGAACATGGTACAGTTTATGTTTGAACAACCCACTGACCAAGCATTTACAATGTTGTATGATAGACTAAAAGCACAAGGTTCTGTCATGTTTTTAACAACATCATATCTGCGAGGTATCACACTAGATAACGCAATCATCATAGTTGATGAATGTCAGAACCTTAACTTTCATGAGTTAGACACTATTATGACTCGTGTAGGTCAAGACAGTAAGATTATTTTTTCTGGTGATTTCTTTCAATCAGATTTAACAAAAAATGCAGACAAAGATGGTATGCCAAAGTTTATGGATATCATTGCAGAGATGGACGAATTTGCATCAGTAGAATTTAATATTGGTGACATAGTTCGTTCTGGTTTAGTTCGTAGTTATTTAATTAGTAAAACAAAAAAAGGGGTTGAAGTTTAATGGCAAAAATGTTTTCAACTGCAACTCATGAACCCACTAAGAAGGGAACTTCTATGGGTAGGAAACCAATAACTTCCACAATGAATAAACATAAAAGACGAAGTTATAAAAAATATAGAGGACAAGGTAAATGAATAATTTTGACGAATGTTTAAAAATTATCTTACACCATGAAGGCGGATATGTGAATCACCCAAAAGACCCTGGCGGCGAAACCAATTTGGGAGTAACTAAAAGAGTATACCAAGAATGGGGTGGAACTAAAGATATGAAAGATTTGACTGAAGAAGATGTGGCTCCAATTTATAAGAAAAACTATTGGGATAGATGTAAATGTGATTATTTACCGTCTGGCCTTGATTTAGCAGTTTTTGATTGGGCCGTAAATTCTGGTACTGGTCGGGCCGCCAAGAAATTACAAAAAATGATTGGTACAGTGGCAGATGGTGGAATAGGGCCTAATACATTAAAGACTTTAGATGAATATATTCAAGTTCAAGGTATAGAAAAAGTTATTGAAGAATACAGAGATGTTAGACAAGCATTTTATGAATCATTAAAGACTTTTAGTACATTTGGAAAAGGTTGGACTAGAAGAAATCAAGAAACTTATCATACAGCAATAAAAATGACTTGACTTTTGTAATTACTTGTGATAATCTGGTAAAAATTTACCAATGAGGATATTATGCATTTTATACACAAATCTGTTGAAATTGAAGAATTATCAACACAAACAATAAATCGTAAAAGATTTTATAGAACACCAGAGGGTAAACTTTACCCTTCAATAACTACTGTACTCCAAAAACAAAAGATGAAAGGTCTTATGGAGTGGAGACAGAAAGTTGGTGATGATGTTGCAAATTATATTGCAAGGACAGCCGCAAATAGGGGTACAAAAGTACACCATATGTGTGAGGATTTTCTAAACAATAATTTTGATGAAGAAACACATAAGAAGACTTTTTTACCCTATATGCTTTTTGGTCAGATAAAACCAGTACTTATGCAAAAAGTGAATAACATATTTGCACAAGAATGTGGACTATATTCAGATAAATATAGAGTAGCAGGTCGAGTAGATTGTATTGCAGAATACAATAAAACACCATCTATCATAGATTTTAAAACATCAACAAAAGAAAGAAATGATGAATGGAATGAGTCCTACTATATTCAAGCATCTGCATATGCCGAGATGTTTGAAGAACGAACTGGAATTGAAATCAATCAGATTGTGATTTTAGTTGTAACCGAAGATGGAATCGTTCAAGAATTTGTTAAAGACAAATCCGAATATCTGGAGAAATTAATAGATGCAGTAGATGATTTCACTACAGATTGGGAAAAAGAAAATGAAGTGGTTCATAATAGTAGTAATGACAACGCAGCTTAACGCTGTAGGAAAAGAAGAAACACCATTGTGGATACCTTATTTACAATTTGGTAATTACGAGGAGTGTATGACATTTGCAAGAAATAATCAGATAAGATTATTCCAAAAGTCTACTCTAGCATATAAAGGTTCAATTCTTCCTACAAAGTTAAATTGTGTTAACGAAGATACCATGAAAGAGATAGGGCAATTATACGGTGATATAGATGAAAAAAATATTTAGTGCATTAGTTTTATCACTTGTTCTAACAACAAGTGCATATGCAGAACATGAAAAGCAAAACTACAATTCACAGAAACCAGTGTCTTGTATGAATATGCAACAGATGTTAGCAATTGTTGATGGGAAGTTTAATGAAAAACCTTGGTTCACTGCTGATGGTGTTTCAGCTGCAACAGATGGAATACAGTTTATTAAAACTCAAATAATAGTTGCAGTAAATCTAGAAACTAAAACTTTTAGTATCGTAGAAGTTATTAGTCCAGAAATAGTATGTATTATTGGTGGGGGTAAGAATTTTGGATTTACTTCACCACCAAGTCAAAAGACCAATGTATCATGGGAGAAGTAAATGTACGAATATAAATGTAAAATGGTTAGAGTAGTTGATGGAGATACAGTTGATGTAGATATCGACTTAGGGTTTGGTGTATGGTTACGAAAACAACGTATCCGAATGTATGGTATTGATACACCAGAATCTAGAACATCTGACCCTATTGAAAAGGTCTATGGAAAAGCTGCAACTGAGTTTTTAGTTAAATGGACTAATGCTGGTGACCTCACTTTGAAAACTTTCAAAGATGGCAAAGGTAAGTTTGGTCGTATTCTGGGTGAACTCTGGTATGGTAGTGAACACAATATCAATCAATTACTAGTAGATAATCATCATGCAGTTCGTTATCATGGACAATCTAAAGAAGATATTGCAGAAGAACATCTTGCAAATAGAGAAAAATTAAACTTGACAATAGAAGAATAATTTGGTATAAATAGAATCACAATTTGATGATACAAATCGAAGACTGGGCAGGACATGGGGGCAGTACCCATCACCTCCACCATAACTAAACCTCGATTGAGGGGGTGAAATAGGTTCGACTGACAGAGATAGAGGCGAGTAGAATTGTCGGATGACTGCGTAATAGGTCAAAACTGTAAATGCAAACGATAACTTTGCACCTGTAGATTACGCTCAAGCAGCTTAATCGTACTGAGTTTTGATGGTGTACTTGGAAACAGAAACACCATCACAGTTTTTTAAGGTTTTCGGTGACGGCCGAAATCGCATTGTGCAAGGAAGAGTATCTCACCAAGAGATACGAACTTGACTAGTTAGAGGTGGTACTCAGGCATGGCTGCAGAAATGCGTTGTGTCACATCAATCTACCGATTGGAACTAGGTTCTGGAAGTTTGAGAATGGTATCTTGGTCTTTCAGTTGTAGGTGTACCCAAGTCCTACCAATGCACTAATTATAATTATGGAGTAAAGTATGAGAGAATTTGTTTATGATGCATGGAATAGTGTGATGGATATGGAAAAAAATCCACTAAGACATATTCCAGATTTACAAACCAGACACATGGTTTTACAAATACTTGCTTGGATGTGGGCAACAACATTTGCATTATGGATGGGAAGTATCTATGCATTTGGTATTTCAACTATTGCACACTTGGTTATAATCGCAGCTATTGTAGTAACTGTTAGTACATTTGAAACTGCAAAACGCAGACCTACATTTTTTCTAAGAAACGGTTATCATACACCAAGTCGTACAAGACATATGTGGCATAATGGAAAAAGAATTCCCTTGGATAAAGGTGATGTTGGTGGAGAACATGAATAATGCAAGAAGTTGAAGAAAGGTTAATGACACCTAAAAAGTTTTCTATTGCAATAGAAAAAACTGTTAAACAATCTGGTATATCTTATATGGATGCACTTGTAGATTATTGTAACAAGAACCAGATAGAACCAGAACAAATCAAACCACTTATAACCAAATCTTTAAAAGAGAAAGTTGAGGTAGATGCAAGAAATCTTAACTTCTTACCAAAGGTTGCAACATTACCAATATAATGGAAGCATACGAAGCCTATAAAATATATCATGCACTAAAACTACATTTCAACAGTGACTATGATTACACGAAATATAATGGAAAAGCGAAAGTAACTGTAGATTCATATCTCAAGAGAAAAGATAAACCTTTCTTTGCAAAAGTTGCTAGAAAATATCTTACTCCAGAAAATACTAAAAACTTTTTTGTATCTAATTTTATTGTTAACCCAAAAGGCTGGGTTGGTAATTTTAATGAGGAAAATTATTCTGAATATCGTAAAAGAAACCAGAGTTTAAAGTATAATTATAAAAATGAATTAAATGAATTATTTCAAAAAATTTCAATATTTGATGAATTATTTCATGTTAAGGAAGGACAACATCCTTTGTTATTAAAACAATTTCTTGCAAAAAAAGTTAGTATTGAAACCATGTGTATTTTAGAAAATTTACTAGAATATTGTAAGTATTGGAATCAAGATATTGAAGAACAGTATGTCTGGAAAGAACAAGAAAAACTTATAAAAAATTACATTTCTGTCTTGACTTTTGACAGAAACTTGTATAAGATAATCACAATGTCAACTATTAAGGAGTGTTTGTAATGGAAGACCAAAACACAAGAGTGTTGAGCGTTATGAAAGAACGTGATTTTTATCATGCAAAAACAATCGAACTAAAAAAATATGTTCGTAAACTTGAGTATGATAATGCAGAACTAGTTAAGAGGGATACAGAATTAAGTGCCCGTCTTAAAGAGATATCTGCAAAAGTACCTTATAGAAATAAGAGATACAATAATCGTGTCTAATAGAAGTTATAAGGTATATCAGGCAAGATATTTAATACCCAAGTCTGATAAAGGGCCTGCATTTACTTTGCCTTCCAATCCTATTAAGTATCATGTAGAACTTATTAGAGATGGTAAAATAGTTGGTTTCTGTACACGAAGTACGGAAGCAGAAGTGATACAAGAAGGTGAAAACCATGTTAGGAGAGGTGATGCACGTTAAACTTATGGATAGAATGGGTTCTGACCTAACAGTTGTAAATGCAGCTCGTGTATCATTTGCAAAAGAATCTGAATGGGATACTATTCCAGAAGGTGGACAAATCGAAGGAGCATTAAATTATTCAGATGAAAAACTTATCAAGTATCTTGCAAAGCACAAACATTGGAGTCCATTTGGACATTGTAGTTTACAGTTCCATATCAAGGCTCCAATCTTTGTTGCGAGACAACTTGTAAAACACCAAGTAGGATTAGTGTGGAATGAGGTATCCAGACGTTATGTGGATAATGAACCAGAGTTCTATAAACCTACACAGTGGAGATTGAGAGCAGAAGATAAGAAACAAGGTAGTAGTGAAGAAAGTATTTCTTATAGTATTGAACCTACTATTCAATATGTAACACAAACATATAATAATCTATTAAGAGAAGGTGTTGCACCAGAAATGGCAAGAATAGTTCTTCCTCAAAATCTCTATACCGAATGGTATTGGTCTGGTACATTGATGGCTTTCGCAAGAGTTTGTAATCTGCGTTGTGCAGAAGATACTCAATGGGAAACCAGACAGATTGCAAATCAGATTGATAGATTCGGTGCAGAATTCTTTCCATATTCATGGGTAGAATTACGAAAAACGACTTGACAAATGGGTAAAGTTGTGATAGTATAAATACTATTATATTATGAATAAAGTGAAATATTTAAACATACGATAACATATATTAACATAAGGAGAATAATATGTCAGTAAGTACTCTTAGAAAGTCCAATACGTTGGACAAACTTCTTTCGCAAGTTCAAGCGGAAAATGCCCCTCAAGAAAAGAAATCCTATGTGGATGAAAGACTGTGGAAACCAGAACTAGATAAATCTGGAACTGGTAGTGCAGTAATTCGTTTCTTGCCTGCACCAGATGGTGAGGAACTTCCTTGGGTAAAACTTTTCAAACACGCCTTCCAAGGCCCAACTGGAAAGTGGTATATTGAAAACTCTCTAACTACTATCAGTAAAAATGACCCAGTTTCAGAACACAATAGTGCATTATGGAATACTGGTCTTGAAACTGATAAAGAAACTGCAAGAAAGCAGAAAAGAAAATTAGAATATTATTCTAATATCTATGTGGTTAGTGACTCCAAACACCCAGAGAATAATAGAAAGGTATTCTTATTCAGATATGGTAAGAAAATCTTTGATAAGATTATGGCTGCAATGCAACCAGAATTTGAGGACGAAACTCCTATCAATCCATTTGATTTCTGGGAAGGTGCAAACTTCAAGTTGAAGATTCGTAAGGTTGATGGTTATTGGAACTATGATAAGTCAGAGTTTGATTCTGTATCTGCCCTAAAAGACAATGATGACTCTCTTGACTCAATCTGGAAGACTCAGTACTCTCTCACTGAGTTTACTGCACCTACAAACTTCAAGTCTTATGATGAACTCAAGAAAAGACTTGATGATGTCCTCTCTGGTACTGTAACTCCAACTGCAACTGCAATGATGGATGAAGATGTTGTGGAAACACCAACATTTAAATCAGAACCAGAACCTAAAATTCCAAGTGTTGATGAGGGTGATGACGATACAATGTCTTACTTTCAGAAACTTGCGAATGAATAGGGTGATGCCTTAATACATCCGATAGTCCTACGGTTAGGGTTAGAAAGGGGAAGCAAAAAACAATAGTCATTGCTTCCCCTTTCGTATTTCTACTTCTTATAAATAGTGCAGTAGTGGGAGAATAATCTATGATAGAAGTAGTAGCAGCTGTTTCAGCGGCCACTGGTGCATTTAACACCATTAAGGCTGGGTTCGCCGCAGGCCGAGAAATTGAATCCATGGCAGGAGATTTGAGTCGCTGGATGGGTTCAGTATCAGATATTAATAAGGCTGAACAATATAACAAAAAACCACCTCTGTTTAAAAAACTATTTGCGGCAGGTTCAATAGAAGAAGAAGCCATGCAAATCTTCATGGCCAAGAAAAAAGCAGAGGATATGAGAAATGAACTTAAACAGATTATCTCATTTACAAGAGGGCCTGCAGCTTGGGATGAGCTTTTAAAAACAGAAGCAGATATTCGTAAAAAACGTCAGAAGTTAATTTACGACCAAAAAGAAAGACAGAAAAAACTTATAGAATACATTTTAATTGGAATACTAGTGTTCGTAATGGCTAGTGCAATTATAGGATTTTTATTCTTACTTAAAGGCACAGGTCACATCTAAAATGTTAAAATTAATAATAGTAATGACACTGTTGTCTTCTACTCCAGTGACCGCTGATATATGGGGTCATTGCGAAACGTGTAGTTTACCTAAACCAAGTGAAAACTGGACTCAAGAACAAAAGTATAGAAGAGGTTTAATTGACAGAAAAAAGTATACAACCTGTAGACTCAAGAAAAGGATTGTATCAAAGTACACTGGTAGACAGGCTTGTATTTACGTTGGGGGTAATAAAACATATACATTAATGTATGAAGATAACTGCCCTAGTCAATATCGTTGTGTATATAATCCAGGCAGTAAAGAACCAAATATTGATGATGTTATGGATAGTTTAAATTCAATAGGTAAATAATTATCTCATTGTAGAACCAGCTGCTGAAGCTGCATCTGCTAAAGGAAGAGTGGTAAATGTTGAACTACTCATGGCACTTGAACTACTATAGTCGCTGTAGTTATTTACAATAGTTTCTGCACCACCTTGTTTTCTCATTTCAGATTCACGAATTAGTCTTTCCATTTCATCTGCATCACCAATTCTTTGTGCGTTGATATATGCATCTTGAAGACCAGCTCTTCCTAATCCCATAATCTGTTCAGCACTTGCTTTAGGTAATATTCTTTCACCTGTGTCTGGGTCTATTCCAGCAAATTTATAAACTCCATCTGGTATTACAGATGAAACTGCACCTCTAATCCAGTTCATTATTTTTCCACCACCCTCTTCACCTTTAGGATTAGGTAGAATAGAACGAAGAATACCTTTTAACAAGTTTTTAGCTGCATCTGCAACATTAGAAATTCCTTTTAATACATCTTCTATAGGATTATTTTCACCAGTAAATATACCCATAATATAATCAACTGCATCTGATACTAAATTAAACGGTGCTTTTATTATTTTAAAAATCATGTCTGCAAAACTAAATGATTTTAAAGTTGCTTCAGCATCTTTAAATCCTAATTTACCCATTATCCACGCTACAGCATCTTTAAGTAAATCCATTGGTATACCAATTAAATTACCAATTAGTTTTCCTAGAGCACCACCAACACCGTCTATAAACTTAGATACAATACTATCACCATCTGATTCTTTCCACCCATCAATAAAACCAGTGATTAGGTCAAATGCACCAATTACAATAGTTATTGGTAAGAATAGTTTACCAAGTGTTGCACCAAAACCTCTTGCAAAACCCATAATTTTACCAATTACACCACCCTCTGCTGTTAGACCAGCAACACTTTTAGTTGCATTTATAACTGAACTAAAAAAACCTTTAAGTCTTAAACCAATACTTCTTATTCCTCTTGTAAATTTACCTACACTTTCACTAATAAATTTTATTGGTTTACTCTCCGTAATAGCAGTAAAATTAAATGTAAATAAATTTTTTAATCTAGTTCCAATACCTCTCAAAAATGTTGTAATCTTTGTACCTATTTCTGCAAATTTTGTCCATGCAGGGCCAGTGGCCATCTTTATCGCTGCTATTTGTTCTTTTAAGGATTTAACAAAACCACCAACGAAGGCTGTTATTATTCCACCAATTATACCTAGTGGTGCAAGAAGACCCATACCAGTATCTTCTACTTTAAAACTACCTAAACCCTCTCTTAAACCTTCAATATTATCTGCTATTTTTGCAAAAATACTATTTTGATATGCTCTTTCTCTCTCTTCACGATTATCTTTTTCTACTCTCGCAGCGGCATTTCCAGCTAGTCTTTTCTGGTTTTTCTCCTCTTTCTCTACTTGGGTTTTTTGTCCTTGTATAACTTTTGCAATACCTTTGTCTATTGACAAAAATGTACCATTTGCAGCTCTTTGTGTTGCAAGTAATTCGTCTTGAGTGAAACCAATTAAGTTTTTGGCACCTTCATTTAATACTTGGTTATATTTTTCTTGTGCATCTAAAACTTTCTTCTGGTACTTCATCTGTTCAAATTGTTTTTTGGTCAGTCCAAGTCTTTCACGAAGCATTCTTTCTTCTTTACGTTGTTTTCTTGATGCCCACATTTTATTAAGGATAGTTTTACCGACTGCACCAAGAGTTCCAACGCCAGGAACTTGTGCAAAAGCACTAGTAAAAGGGTCAAGGACACCTTTCTTTAAATCAGCACCAATAGTTTTTGCAATCTCAACACCAGCTCTTTCATTAAACCTAGTTAATTCTGCTGTTGCAGCTGATAAGTTTTTTGATGCTTCTCTTAGTTGTAACCCTTCTTCTGCCATTTAATTACTTCTTTTTATCTGCATATGCGTTTGCACCAAAGAAACCCATGACGATAGCCGCAACTGATACGAAATATGTTGCAGCCATATCACCAAGGATTTTAGATGCTTGGTCTAACCCAACCCAATTTGCAAGTACTACTGCAAACGGATATAATAACATACCTAATAAACTGAACCAAGCCATCTGCCTCATTGCATCACGGCGAGCATCAGCGTCCTCAAGTTCTTTTCTTTTAAATTCCAAATCCATCTCCATTTCTTGTTTTGAAATGTGACCATCACCATTAGTATCTTTTTCTGCGACCTCTGGGTCTACTGTTACTGTTTTGGCCATCAGTATTTCCTCTCTTGTTGTTTGAGTCTCTCATTCTCTTCTTCTATATAGTTTCGTAACATTGCAACATATATTTCCCTTTCCCACGGCATCATATTATCTAATTCTGTTATACTCCACTTATAATGATTCACCAAACTAAAATTAGTCTTATAATAAGATTCAAGACTATCATGTGAAAGGGCTATCCTAAAAAACTTTGCATCCCCTCAAGTGCAACTTCATTAACAACACCAGTATTCGGATTTTTCACCTCTATTGTATGTCTTAGTTTAGGCATAGTATCAAAGAATGATTGTACTCCTTCAAATTGTTCTGTAGTCATTTGTTCTACAAAATCTTGTAGTTCTTTTTGACTCATTTCATCATAAATTTCTTTTTCATCAAAAATATTAACCAAACAATCTTGAATTACACCAAATGTGATATCAACAGCACTCAATCCCTCTTTACCATATTTTGCAATATCTCTTAACGTGGGATATTTAAATGTCATACCAATTTTGTCTGTTATCATAATTTCTTTTTTATGCAAAGGTAACTCTTCAACTTTAATATCCAGAAGATTGACTTTTACTGGAACTTTTGTCTTTTCATCATCTCGACATAACATTTCCAATTCAACCTCACTTCCAACTGACATAGCTCTTAACTGTAAGAACATATACTCAATATCAAAAGTAGGCATTTTGTCTGCATCTTTGACGTTTTCACAACAAGACTCAATTAGTTGACACATGGTATTTGCCATTATATTTGTATCTTGTGACTCTTGTGCAATCATCAACATTTTTTGTTCTTTTACCAAGAACGGTCTAAATTTCACCTTTTCTTTAGTTGATGGAACTTCCATCTCATAACTAGGTGTATCAAGTTTAGGTAAAGCCATAATTTATTCTCCTATCTAATAATTAAAATAATCGCCTCAAAACAGTTGGTAAACTAGATTGTACTCTTCTTAGTACAGAATTTTTTAATACGTCTTGAAGTGTATTATCAAGACTTTTTCTATCTTTTTCAGTAGCAAGATTTCTAAAATATCTGTATGCAAATGTAACTGATACTTTATTAATAGTATTATTACTACTATGACCATATGCAATTGCAGCCACAGTTTTTGGGAACGCTTCTTCTAGTCTAATACCATAAGTTCTTTCATCTTGTTCATTCAATTGATAGATGTCAATCGAACCAACATATTCTTTATAGTAATTTATATCGTATGTGTTTGGATTATATGTAATCTTTTGCCACTCTTCAAAAAAGTATCTTTCTGCAAGGTCAGAACCACAGTAAAAAGATGATTCTACATCTCCATAAGTTTGACCTTGTACAACCTCATGAGGTGGGCCATATATGTTTCCATTACCTTGTGTTCTTAAATTTCGGCCAGGAATAGAGATTGAATCACAACGAAATGATATTCTTCTTGCAGTTTCACCATGTAATTGTGATACAACCTTTGATGCCATTGCAGACTCACCAGCACCATCTGCTGAACCTTGAGTTACACCAGATGGTAATCCTATTATTACCTCATAACGATTTGCTTTAGCATATCCATCTCTAGATGCGTTATGTTGTAAAAACGCATTTAGTCCACCAAATACTGCACCACCAAGAACATTTGAAAAATTAAATTTTGCCATTATTTTGCAATCCTTCTAGAATCTGCCCAAACTTGTGTATCAGATGCCTTCTTAAATCTTTGTACTGGTAACATAATCGCAGTTAGATTATCTTCTGGTTCTATCTTCAAACACATTGACCTTAAATATCCAAACAAATATCTCTTAATAGTTGGTTTAGTTAATCTACTCTTTTCTACTTCAGTTACACTTAATTTGTCTTGACCAGCTGCATCTAAAAGTCTTGCTCTTAATGCGTATGGTAGATAATGGAAGTTTAATCCATAAAACCCTTTTTCTGCTGGTTTCAAATACATTATAAGTGGAAATGTATCATAATATGGTAATTTCTTTGCAAACTTTGGTGCATAGATAAACATATTTAGGTGTTTTGGGATAGGTTGTTTATTTAACTTTCCAGAACGCAAAAGTTCTGCCGTATTCGGAGTACCCAATTCCTTAATACGGTTACGATACCACTGAAATGGTTCGTTTCCAGTTTTTATCTGTTTAGATATTTTGTCAAAATAAGTTTCTTCAGCCATGTGTATATTTATATCCCCAATTCAACTTCTGTCAAAATGATAAACTCCATGTTTTTGTCTTTACAATACTCTATTGCATTTTTCCACTTTGCATCATTGATTACCCAAGTGCGAACCTCATTAAGATAATTCTTAGTTTTTCTTTTAGGTGTTCTGGGGGGTTTGGTTTGTGCTTTTGGTTTAACTTCTACTACCCATTTTTTAGTTCCAGTAGGAGTTTTGACTTTTACATAAAAGTCTGGAAAATATCTATGTATTTTACCATCTAACGGTGAACGATATGGTACGAAGAACTCTTCAGAGCCCCATTCTAATATCTTTTCATTACGGTCACAATATACCATAAACTTTCTTTCCCACAAACTTCTATAAATAATATTAGAAGGGTCACCCTTATACTTTTTTGGATGGGTAGGTATATATCTTCCACGATATGCCATGATTATTCACCTAAATAGTATGTAACTAAGGATATTTAGACAGATGCGTGGATTCTTAAACGAAATTAAAAATACTGCAATTAATCATGTAACTAATAGAGTTAATAACATGGTATCAGAAGCACTAGGTGGTGCAACTGGATTACCAAGAAGAACTGGTGGAGTTACCTCTCAAGATGCATATGCAAAAATGGATAATCCATTTGATGGTAAACATATTGCATATCCAGAAGATTTGGGAAGTGCAGACCAATCTCATTACTTAATATTTGAAATCAATGAACAGGTAAATGCAAACGTAAAGTTTCCTGGCTTAAGAAAAACATCTGGTAGAACATCACCAGATAGACCAATTGGTAAAAATAATCTTAGTATACCTAGAGCTGCAACTAAAAAATTAAAAAGTAGTATTGCATTATATATGCCTGCGACTGTTGGTGTATCTCAAGCATCCCAATATGGTGAAGTTGAAATGGGTGCCATTGCAATGAATGTGGCAAACATTGCTAAATCAGTTGAAGGTAAATCTGGCCTTGATTTTGTTAAAGGAGTTTTTGATAAGGCAAATCGTGAGGCGGCGAAAACTAGTGGTGGTGAAGCGATGGAAACAGTTCTTAAACAAGGTGCAGACGTTTTTGCAAAGGGAGCTGCAGCTGCTTATGATATTTCTAGAGGAACAGTTACGAACAACCGTTTAGAAATGCAATTTCAAGGTATAGGTAGAAGGTCATTTAGTTTTTCATTTAAGATGATGCCAAAATCAGAGAGTGAAGCGATAAATGTACATGAGATTGTAAGAATGTTTAGATTCTACATGGCGCCAAGTTTTGAAAAAGCAATTGCAACATCTAGAACAATGATTGTTCCTGCTACGTTTGAAATTAAGTATATGTTTAGAAATGGAGAAAACGAATTTCTCAACAGGATATCTACCTGTGTATTAGAGACTTGTAATGTTACATACGGTGGAGAAAAGGTTGGATTCTTTAGACCAACACTAGATGGTAAAGGTGCTCCTCCTGTAGAAACTGCGATTGAATTACAGTTTAAAGAACTAGAAATTATTACTAGAGAAAAATTAAAGGTAGGATTTTAATGTCTTATTTTGATATGTTTCCAGAAATAGATTATAACTCAAAGGGTGATGGTAAAACTACTGCACTTAAAAACTTGTTGAGTAGAGTAAAAATAATTACAGATGTAGAAGATAATTTATTTAACTTTGATTACTATGATGTTAAAGATGGAGAAACACCAGAGTTAATTGCTCACAAATATTACGGTGACATAAATTTACACTGGACTGTTTTAGTTGCAAACGATATTATTGATTATTACGAAGACTGGCCTATGAGTGTTCAAAGATTTGAAGAGTTTGTAAATAAGAAATATGAAAACCCAGCTGAAGTGCATCACTATGAAATTCCACAAACATCTGGTGATACTACAGTAATGATTGATGTTGGTACGAATGGTGGGCTTAATAGTGATTATCCATCTGCCACTATGATATCTAATTATACATACGAAGATAGACTACAAGAACAAAAGAGACAAATTAGACTTATACAACCAAGATTTATTGATGATTTTGTAAAAGATTTTGAAAGAAAGATGAATGAGAGTCTATAATGGCCCAATTACCTAAAGACCAACTACAATTTGCTGGTGAATTTTTACTTGAGGATTGTACCATTGTTTCCACAACAGGCGTTGAATATAATATCATAGAACTCGTTCAAGAGATTAACATATATGAGAATTTATATCAAGCAGCAATCAGTGGTGATATTATAATTAAAGATACAAACAACATTGTAGATAACTTTCCAATTCTTGGTGAAGAAAGATTATCTTTAAAAATAGTGACACCACAGAAATCACCCCAAAAACATACTACTATAGATTTTTCTCTCTCACCATTAATGATTTATAAAGTTAACTCAGCTACAGGCGATGGGGAAAATGCAATGGTTGTATCTCTCCAGTTTGGTTCAGTAGAAGCATTTAGAAATAATACTTGTAGAGTGTCACAATCTTACAAAGGTCAACCATCAGATATAGTAGAAAAGATACTAAGAGATGAATCATATCTTAAAAGTAAAAAACCTCTGTTTATTGAACCAACTGCAAACCTTACAAAAATACTATTTCCAAATATAAGACCATTTAAATGTATTAAACATTTAACTCAAATATCTAATTCATCACACATTAATAATTCACCGTCTTACTTATTTTATGAAACAACAAAGGGGTTTCATTTTAGAACTATTGATAGTTTATGTTTAGAAGACTCTAAGTTTAGTTTTAGGGAAACCGTAGGTGGTCAAAGAGATGAGACAGGAGTTGTGAGAGTAGAAAATGAACTAGAAAACATTATTCATTATCAAGTTACCCCTAGAAAAGACACTATGAAAAATATTCAGAGTGGAATGTTAAGTTCTAAACTAATTACACATGATGTTTACCATAAAAAACTTAACTTACATAAATATGATTATCTAAGTAACTTTGATAAGGATATTCATCCAGACAATGGTGAGGGTAGACCAATTTATTCTGAAGCAAAAGACCCAGACAACCAAAAAAGTTTATTTGAACACGAAGACACAAGGTTATTCGTAACTACCACTGCATCTGGGTATTCTTTTGCAGAAAATGAAAACTACCCATATCAAAGTGATAATCTAGACCAAACACTCCAGAGAAAAACAGCCAGAAGTGAACAGTTTGATTACGGTATTTCTATGAACGTAGAAATTAATGGTCAAACTTATATTCAAGTAGGAGATAAGGTTAATTTAGAAATTGGTGCAACATCTGCTAACACAGATAAAGATTTAGATGATATGTTAAGTGGTAATTACCTTATTACACATTTAAGACATACATTCACAATGTCACAACAATTAAAACATAAAATTATCATGAGAGTTGCAAAAGACTCTAAACAGGGTAATTTTTATTCATCAGATGGTATCCAACAATCAAATAAAGTTGGCCCTGATAAATCAACTCCAGAAAAAATTGAACTGGACAACGAATATTTTGCACTGTAGAAAGGGGGGATTGTAACAACAACTTATATCATGTTCAACAACTAGTTAAAGAGGAAATGAAATGACAAGTAAAACTAAAATTAAAATGAGAAAATTCACTAACCTACAGAGACAAGACAGAAGGATTGAACCCATGAAACCAGAAGAAACTAAATACATAAAAGAGTTGTTACAAAGGATTAATAATGAAAACATTTCAACAGTTATTAGAGGGAGTTTACGACCCCAACATATTTAATGCAATATTTCTTGCAGGCGGGCCAGGCAGTGGTAAATCTTACGTTGTAAAGAAAACCACTGGTGGTCTGGGAATGAAGATTGTGAACTCTGACGATATCTATGAGAAAGACCTAGAGAAAGCTGGTCTGGACATTGGTAAACCAGAAGATATATTTTCAGATGAAGGTCAAGCGATTCGTGCAAGAGCGAAACAAAAGACAAAAGCAAGACAAGAGGGTTGGGTTGATGGTAGATTAGGTATTATCATTGACGGCACTGGTAAAGATGTTTCAAAGATTTCTAGACAAAAATCATTACTAGACCAACTTGGTTATGAAACTATCATGATATTCGCAAACACTTCACTGGAAGTTGCACAGATACGAAATAAACAAAGACCAAGAACTCTACCAGAGAAATCTGTAGAACAAATGTGGAATGGTGTACAAAAGAATATTGGTGCATTTCAATCACTGTTTGGTTCTAAGAATTTTATTATTGTAGATAATAATGACGCTGGTGAAGATGTATTCCAGAAAGTATATAAACGTATTCGTGGATTAGTAGTGAAGAAACCTACTAAAAGACAAGCGAAACAATGGATTAAAAAAGAACTAGAAAAGAAGAAAAGATGAAACTATTAATATTATTACCACTACTCCTTATAGGTTGCTCCTACCTACCAGAACCCCTAAATGACCCTCAAGTATCATCATTTGGAAAGAAATGTAATGAACAAACTTGGAGTTACATCTGGATAAATAAAAGAGGTGAAAACTTAACAGCTTCTGAAGAGAAGTGTAAAATACCAATCAAAAAGTAACTTGACTTTCAACTAGAAATTTAGTATTCTCTATATAACAAGTATAAGGAGAAATTACTATGGAACTAGTAACTCTATGGATGGGTATCGGATTTCTTTTCGCTGCCTATTCTGTAATCGCAAACGATTCTGTACAAACTCTTGGTCTGTTTTACTTTGGGCATTATGGTATGGTTGGTATATGTACGGTGGTGATATATCGTATGGTAGACTTAACAAAATACCATTTCAAGAGATACAGTGGTATCATGCAGCTGCGCCTGGTCTACTGTTACTACTAACTAGGATAGGTGTACCAGTGAGTACATCTTTTTTAGTTTTATCTGCATTTGCATCTACATTTGTGTTAGAGAAAATGTTGATGAAATCAATGATGGGATATGCAGTTGCAGCTGTAGCCGCATATGCATTATGGTTAGGTATCACTAAGATACTTGACGAAAACAAACCAGTAAAAGAAGAACACAAGGTCTATTGGAGAGTAGGTCAATGGTTTACCACTGGTTTTTTATGGTGGACATGGTTGTCACACGACATGGCGAATATCGCTGTGTTTCTTCCTAGAGAAATACCAGTTGATTTAATGGTAGCTATTAGTGCTGTGTTTGTCGCTGGACTTTGGTATATGTTTAGAGAAGGTGGTGGTAAAATTCAGAACATAGTTCTGGAAAAACATAACACTCGTTATGTCCGAAGTGCAACTATCATTGATGGTGTGTATTGGATTATTCTATTCTTCTTCAAAGAACTAAACGATATTCCTATGTCAACAACATGGGTATTTGTAGGTCTACTTTGTGGTAGAGAACTTGCAATGGCAACTATGACTGGCAAGGAAAAATTCAAGGTGGTATTTCCACTGATTGGAAAAGATTTCCTTAAAATGATGGTTGGTCTTGCAGCTTCAGTTGGAGTTGTATTATCAATACACTACATCATAGTACCAAATGGTCTGTAATAATAGGCCGAATCACTTTTTGTTTTTTTATAAAAATTAACAAAAGTTACCAAAATTTAACCCTTGTAAGTCATTGATTTATAAGGGTTTTATTTTTTACTTGACTCTGCTATGGGTTTCATGTATTATAATAGTATAGTTAATAAAAAGAGAGAGAAATATGAGTGAAACAGTTTTTATAGATGCAATGGACGGTGGTATCGGTGTTTTTATCGGTGCTGGTAATCAAGTTGGGTTTGCAAAAACTCCTAAAATGCTTGCATATATCCTAGATACTAAAAAGATTTTTGGTGAAGTGATGTTCACAAGTTCTATGGACTTTGCTGATGAATATGGGTTTGACCACCATGACGGTGCGAAAGACCTTTGGAAAAACGCTGTTAAGATGAGAGGTTAATTATGAGTATGACGTTAGAACAAATAGTTCAAGAAGAAACCGAATGGATGTTCGGTGATATTGGTGAAGGACATGGTATTGGTTCTTCTGATATTAGTGCTTGTGTTCGACAAGTTTTAGATACTGCACAAAGTTGTGGTGTTGAAGTTGACGAGAGTCAAGTTAGTATTCGATGGATGATTAGTGATGCACTTTGTGAAATGGAGAATGTGTAATGTATAACAGTTCGACAGATGCATATCAAGATGCAAGTAATATCATGGCTCATGAATATGCAAACAAATATGCCGACTATTGGACGAAGAAAAAAAAGACTATCAAGTCTGGTAAAGCAAACTTCAAAGATAGTGGTAGACAAAAGACCTACAATGCAGAGTTCGCCGCTCTTAGAGAATACAAAGGTATGTATCCTAAAGATGCACGATTTAAATTTCTAGATTGGAAAGGGTCACAGAAACTTTTCAAGAAGATTGCAAAGTCTGCTACATATAAAAAATTATGTGAGAACGAGGTTGGTTCTTCTCTTACATCAACTAACTGTTCTCTTGTAAAGAAAAAGTTTCGTGGTGCAACCGCTGGTCGTGCAACTTGGTATGGTGCAATGGAACTTCAAGAGAATAATTGTCCATATACAATCGTTCATGAGTTCGCACACTTATGTGGTAATATGCATCATGATATTGGATTTAGGAGAGATGTAATCAAACTGTCATCTATGTTCTTAGGTAAAGAGTTTGGTATGATACTCAAGAAGTGTTTCAAAGATGCAAAACTCAAGATAACAACTGGCTCACATATCATGTCGCCAGAACAGTGGATTGCATCAGTAATGAGAATGGAAAAAATAAGGGAGAGTAAATCGTAATGAGTGAGAAAATAAAAAAGTTAGAAGCGCTGTTGGAGAAACTAACAGCACTTTATGGTGAAGCGAATGATATAGAAGAGGATAGTGATACTGCTCATGCGATTAGTATTGCAGAAGATACACTGATGATGGAAATTAAATTTGAGAAAGCGAGTATATAATGGTAATAACATATGATATTTTTAATGAACAAACTGGTACACTGAGTAGATATAAGACTCTAAATAATGCAATAAAGTGTGCAAATAGATTATCTAGAAAAATGGGAATCAGATTTGCAATCTTTGAAAACAACGGTAACCCATCTGAACAAAAATTAGTCAAGTGGGTTTTCCCTAAGAAGAGTTGATGTTATGAAAACATTTCTACTGATTACAAGTATTATAATGACAACACCAGAGAAAGATTTTTCTGGTGTTATTGTTGAAGAATTTATAGATAAAACACAATGTACAATAAGACTTGACAAACACCAAGATATTGTGGTAGACTTTGGAATGATGAAAGTTGAAATTAAACGTAAATGTGAGGAAAAATAATGGATAAAGCTTTGGAAAATCGTATTGATAATGCATATAATGCTTTACAATGGTGTCATTACTCTAAAAGTGAATGGGGTATTACCTATTGGACTACAGTGGTTAATGCATTGGTTAGAAAACTTCAACGTGAGAGTATTAATTGACAAAAAGATTTGAATTTGTAAGAGGACGTAAATCACCCAAAGATTTCATAATGAAATTTAATGGAGTCGCAGTAAAGTTTGAAGACGTTGCAAAAATGTGTCTTTTTTTTATGAAAAATGAGGACAATCTGTATCCACCAGAAAAAGGTTTTAAGGGTGCAGAGTTATTCAAAAGTTATATGTATGATGTTCTGGAAACAAGAGAAATACCTAAGAACAAAAAGTACGATATAAAGAAAAACAAATTAACCAAGATTACAGAACATGGAGAGATATATGAGTAATCAACGCCCAGGGAAATGGAAATCTGCATCACTACGAGATGGTTCTGGTATGCAGACAGTTACGTTTTTTAAAACTGCACGAAAACTTCTTGAGGAATATGGTCACGAAGATGCAGCTTATTATTTTGAACAAGTAGAAGAACATCTACGAGGTGGTCAAGGTCTTCCATCATCTGAAAGAGAAATAGGAAAGGTTCTAGGTGTATGAACGATAACGAGAATCCTCCCCCTTTCAGTGAGGGAACAGTTTTGATATTGACCTTATTGACTATTGGTGGTGGTGCTATATTGATTAATGGAATAGTTTATCTTTTTTTCTTATAAGTAGTATCTTAGGAGTAAACTTATGGAACAAATGAAATTTGACTTTGGTGAAAAACGTCTAATCAAAGAAACTGTTATTAAATACTACGAGGAAACAGATTCAGAAGGTAATCGTAGAATACACAAAGAAAAAACAGAGAAAAAGTGGTTTAGTGGAAATAGTGATACTAAACACAATCCTACTGTTTCTCATCATTCTGAGTATCTATGATATTTGCATATATTACATTATTGACTGCACTTGCAATATCTGGAGTAGCCGCTTATTATAGTATTATCGGTCTGGTTGCAATTTTTTCTGCATCTGTAGTTCCAATTGCAGTAATGGGTGTTGTTCTGGAAACAGGCAAACTCGTATCAGCTGCATGGTTATATCACTATTGGAGAAAGGTCAATGTTTTACTCAAGACTTATCTTATATCTGCTGTTCTTGTTCTTATGTTTATCACTTCTATGGGTATCTTTGGTTTCTTATCAAAGGCACATATCGAACAAACCTCAGTACAATCTGATAATACACTTAGAATCGAATCAATAGACACACAAATTGCACGACAACAAAAAGACATAGAACGAGCAGAACTACAATTGAGTCTGTTAGATGATGCACTCAAGAAGTATGTAGAACTTGATGCAGTTACAAAGTCCATCAATGCACGAAAAGGACAGAAAGAGGAAAGAGATGCGCTCACCACAATTATCAATGATGCAACGAACACTATCGCAACACTCACGCAGACGAAGTACGAGTTACGCACCAAACAGAATGAACTTGTCGCAGAAGTTGGGCCAATCAAATACATTGCAGAACTCGTCTACGGAAATTCAGAACAAAACACACTTGAAGAGTCGGTCAGATGGGTCATCATCATCCTAGTATGGGTATTTGACCCTCTTGCTGTACTATTATTAATCAGTGCAAACATATCACTAAAAGAAGAATTGACCAAGCTGCGTAGAAAAAAGTCACGCAAGAAAACCACTTTACGCAAACAACAAGACAAAAAGAATCAAACTGCATGGGAACGTAAATTACAAGAGTCCAAAAAGAAAGACGGTGAGATAACAGAAGTAACACATAAAAATGGAGATGTGATTGCAAAGTATTACGAGTAAAAACATATAAAGGAGATTAATATGGCATTTCAAGTATTTAAGATGCATAAGTTACAAGACCAGATGGAAGCTCTGGCTCATGATTGGGTATGGGGAGACATATCCGAATATTATAAAGTCGAAGAAATCGAGGACTTGAATCAAGAACAAGTGGATGAGATATATGCATACGCAGAGAGCGAAGAATGTTATGATGACTATGTAGGCATGGTATTAAGAAGTATCTGTGACAATTGGGAAGGTATGCAAGAATGAAGTGTTGGCACTGCAACGCAGAACTGACATGGGGTGGTGACCACGACCTAGAATCATCAGAATGGGAAGACTATGATATGGTAACAAATCTCAGTTGTCCAAAATGTGAAGCGTTTGTAGAAGTTTATAATAAGAGAAAAACCGAAATAGATTGGAATAAAAATGCATTGGATTACGGCATATCCCAAGAAACATCTGGAGAAGTGAAATGAGTAGTCATTTATTAAATCATTTAGTCCATCTAAAGGACGAAATCGCACTGTTAAAAAGTAGAATAGAACCAGAGGATTGTGGTCATCTACACACCACAGTAAATGTATTAGAAGAACGAGTAGAAGAGATTAAAAAAGAACTAGAAAGACACTATGATGATTAATATATACGGATTTTATTTGGTCATGGTGATGATATTACCCAATGGAGATGTACAATCAGAGGTATTAAACCATTTTACTAGTGCATATGAGTGTATAGAAGAGGGTAATTGGGAAGAAGAAAACGCTCCGTTTGGAGTGGGTTTCGTATGTATAGAGGACGTATTGAATGAGAGATGAAACTAATGATTGGTTTGTACTTATCATTTGTATTATATTAGTAGGAGCTATGATATACAGTGCATACTATTCTTAAAATTTGGATGTATGCATTAGGTAGTTATTCTGACGATAAGACAAAATATTATGACAAAAAAATGCTTGTTGTAAGAACATTATGGATAATCCTACATATAGTAACGTGTTTATTTAT
>VTLG01011059.1_pt1 | contig 40833 bp, 69 predicted proteins | sample 4694571 | NCBI WGS metagenome assembly VTLG01 (sample SAMN12604809, study PRJNA352737) | marine metagenome | biome: ENVO:00000447; feature: ENVO:00000209|ENVO:00000569|ENVO:01000036; material: ENVO:00002151; isolation source: viral sequences binned using virsorter ...
CTTCTGCTTTACCTCGCCTAGTGCTTGTTCGCCACTTCTTTATGGTTCTTTCTGTAATACCATATCTTTCAGCGAGGTCTTTGGTAGATAAGTAAGGTTGATCTTGTTCCATTACTTAAGTACCTTTATTTTGTTAACAATAAGAGTTTCTAATTCCTCTTTTTGTTGAAAACTAAGCTTACCTTGTGCAAATCTAGTTGCAATATTTTTTTGATGATCTGTTAACTGTTCTACACTTTTTGCATTTAGTATTGCATTTTTAGCAAGACCAAAAGTCTTTTCAGTATCAGAGTTGTTGTTTACTTGTTGTACTTGCTTTCGCAAAGTTTCTATAACCTCGCCTTTGTTTTCTAATAGTTTTGGTTTATTTTTTTTGTCAGATACCTCTTCTTCTTCTTCCATGTTAAAATCCATATCTGTCTCAAGACCTAAGATTAACTTAATGCTATATCTTCTTTGATATGTAACTGCACCACCCCATAAATGTGTTTGGTTTTTCTTAGGGTTTGCCATATCTCTTTCGGGTAGAAATATTGGTAGTTCGCTTTTAATTACTGCACTACTTTTATGAATTAGTTTTGTAACTATAAGTGTTTGCCCTGTAGGGCTGCAGCCAAAGCCTTGACTAAGACAAAGATCATTCTTTAAAAGAACAGGTGTTACCAAAGAAAGCATTTGCTCTAAAGGTAGATAGCTGTACCCAAAGTTACCAGCACCAACTTGTTTGGTTTTGGCCATTGATGGAAATTCTTTTTGTGCTTTTTGTAAAGCTTCTGCCAATGCAGATTGTGGGTCTTTTTGTGTCATGATTTTAGTTTGTTTTGTATGCCCAACTTGGTAGGCTGAGTGTTTGGATTTCTTCTGCATACCCATGCCAGTAAGCATCTGTATGGCATTTAGAAATTTGTTTTAGGGCAGCTTGTCTAAGACGTTTGCCTTCGGCAAGTGCTTCTTCGTCTAGCTCGGTAATGCTTATGGCATATGGGTAGACTTTTTCAACTGCTATAAATACAAATCGCTTTGCACCAATTACTTCTAAGTAATGAGCAGCTTGCAGATGGTAAAGGTAATTTGCTACTGACTTAATAAATTTGTCTGGGTGGCTGTTACCCTCGCCAGTTGTTTTTAGGTCGATAATATAATCGCCATGAAGAAAATCGCATCTTGCTTTACAAGTAAGACCAGTTTCTTTGTCCTCTTTCCAAAAGCTTTGTTCTGCAAGACCAACAGAAAGAAGTCTATTTGCTATCGGGTGTGACCAAACAGCGTTGGCAACATTAGATGCAAGTTCGTATTCTTGGTTTGTAATAGGCTCTATGCCTTTGGCTGCCATTTCTTCTGCTTGCACTTTACCAGCTTTGGTTGATCTACTAAGGCAAACACCATAAGCTTTTTTTGCTCTGTCTGGTTCTAAAGTAAATGCGTGGCATAGCTCACCAGTTCTAAATGCTTTTTTTAGTGCTGGTTCGTGTTCTAACTTTTTCTGTTCATATTTGCTTTGGTAAAACACTTGCGGACAAGTGCTTGTAATAAGCTTCAGATCGCTGGCAGAATACGCTGGGTCTGCATGATATACCTCTGCTGGTATATACTCTGAGTCTGTATTAATCTTTGGCATTAAGTTTATCCTCTAGGTTAAGCACACGAAGTCGTAGTGCTGTTAGTTCTTCTGCTTGTTTAACAATAAAGTCTTTAATGACATTTATTTTGCCATCTAAGGCCATAACAGTTTGGCCTGTATTGTGGCCAAGTTCTTGAGTTGTTGTTGTAAGCTTTTGAAGAGCATCTATAAGTTGTTGTTGTGATGCTGCTTGCTTCTGTTTGTTATCTTCTATTGTTTCAAGAATCTTTTGTATGTCTCTTACCATTTAGCTACCTCTTGGCAAGCTAGTTCTACACCAGCACGACAGTCTGCTTTGGTCATGTCTTGTAGTGATGAAGTAAGTGCGGTGTATAAAATACCGCCTACTGCTAAGTAAAGTAAAAAGTGCTTCATGCGTTTGCCCTCTGTCTTAGTAAGAAAGAAAGCTGCTTTCTGTACTTAGCAACATTTTTCTTAGCTGTACTTAAGTCTTGCCAGTTACCTGTTGCGCAACAAAAAGCGTAGCTGTCTTGGGCTTCTTGAAATTTGACCTTGACTTGGTCTATCTCTTGCTGAAGTGATAGCATTTGTTTGTGGGGGTTGTGGACTCTCGCCCTGATACTTCAATTATAGTCAAGCTTTTCCCCATTGGCTACCCCACCATGTTCGGTTTGTTGATTGGTGTAACATTTAGGGGTTATAAAATTTTCCATACAACTCTTTACCTTTCTGGTCTCTTGCTTTTAACGCCATCTCCAATGTAGGAAAAGACCCTACATAATGGCTCTTATTCTGTTGATGCATACAAACAACATATGGGTTAGATGTCTGGTGGCTTTGATAAGTAATTGACTTATGGCCAGAGGTATTATTTGTACCTTTTAATCTGTTAGAACTATTTTGTTGTATAGTTGCTTTTCTTAGATTTTTAAAAGCATTATCACTTTTATTGTGGTTGATATGGTCAACCTCATATGGCCAAGGGTCTTTCTTAGTTACTAATAGCCAAGCAACCCTATGTGCTGCACAATCTTGTTTATTTATAGATACATAAAGGTAACCAGTTTTTTTAAGATAGCCAGCTTGTCTGCCAGCTTTTACATTAGATTTATTAACTTTCCAAGTTAATACACCAGTAATGATGTTGTAAGTGAGCAGTTCATTCACAACATCAAATGGTGGCAGTTTCTTCGCCTTACAGTACATCTAGTCAGTACCGTTAGAAATTTTTAATAAAAGTTCCTTTTCTTTTATAGGGTCAAAGCAGATGTCTCTTTCTACTGGCAACCCAAAAGGACCTCTTCGTTTTTTAATTTCTTTCATATCGAAAGAACCAAACTCTTGTTCGTGGCCTTTTACCAAACCCCAAGCAATTTCTGTCTCTGGGTCATACTCAGCGATAAACCAAGTCCAGTTGCTATCGGGTGTGAATAGCTTTACATAAAAGACCATTTCTTGCGATAGGTCATCATGTGCTGGTTGGCTATAAAGCTTTGGAAGTTTCTTTAAGATTTCTTTTGTTAAAAGTTTCATTGTAATAGTTGTGTTTTTAATTGTTTAATTGTTTTTTTAAGGTGTCAACTTCTTGAACCAAAAGGTCAATTTGTGTTTGTTGTCTTTCAACAATGACTTTTAGTTTTTGAAGTAAGTTAAAAGATTGGACGATTACCGTCTCTTTCATTTGCTCTTTCATTGTTTTTTGTAAAGTGATTTTAAGTAAGTTGTTTCTATAGTTTTGCGATGCTGTAGGTATAACTCATTGGTCATGTTTTCAAACAAGTACCGATCATTTAACCTACTTATTGCTTCGTCAAATTCTTTCTTTGTCATTAGAAAGGTTGGTGCCAGTTAACAAATTGATTAGAGGTAATAAGACCATCTTTGCAAAGGGCATCTGTGTAATCGTTCCACTCTGTTCGCTTTGCAACTTTGTCGGTTTTTCTGTAGCCAAGTCTTTCAGCTTTGATCTTATAGATGTACCTAAAAAGTTTAAGTGCTTCTTTTTTGGTAAAAGGTTTTTTGGAATCTCTTTCTAAAAAATCTAAATTTGCCATAATTACTACCTCTTATATAAATGACCACCGAATGGGTCTAGGTGTTTGAAACAAAGCTGTAAGCTTTCTTCATCTAATAGGTTGTATCTAGCACCTTTTGCTGGTTTGTTCCAGCCTGCTGGTTTATAGATGTCGCCAGTTTGTCTATCTATAAAAGCTTCAACACAAGTATGACTTGGGTGTTTAACACCATTTTTACTTGTAAATGGTTCTTCTGTTCTGATGACTTTAAAATACTTACGACCTACTTCGTAAATGTAATGGGTTACCCATTGTGGGTGCATACCATTATCTTCGTGCCATTTCTTCATAGAAAGAAAAAGCTTGTTGCAATAAAGTTGAGTTTGTTTCTCAACTAACTGTTCTTGGTTAAGAACTGTAAGTGTTTTTTCCATGTAACCTCGGAGGTTGGGAGCATCTCTGCCCTATGTATACACTATAGCTTTCCCTAAAGTGTATGTACAGGGATAATGTTCGGAACATAAACCGAACACTAATGGTAGACAATGGGGAACTATGTGGTACAATGGTAGTAAGGGCAAGAGATTGACCCTTACACGTACCTCGACATTTTAAGATTATGAAAGAGTTTAAAGACTCACATTTAGTAGTTTATGCTAAATGTAAAGCTACTTGCGATCACTTTAACATTCGTTATAGAGACGTTAAAAGTAAATCTGGCAAAGACTTCTTAATGTTGGCTTTCCCAGAATCTGGCACAATGGATTCCATAATGGATACATTAACTTCCAGTAATGTTCAAGTCTTCATAGACCCAGTACTTGAGGACTAGATGACAAACTTTACTTTTAATGATGGTGGTAGAGCAAAAGCCGGCTACAAAGGTAGAACCGGCGATTGCGTTACAAGGGCGGTGGCAATAGCCGCCTCCCTCCCTTACCAAGAAGTTTATGACAGACTAGCTGAAGGCAACGCTACTCAAAGAAAAACCAAAAGGTCATCTAAGAGTTGCGGTAAAAAAACAGCAAGAAAAGGCATAAGCACTAGGCGAAAATGGTTTAAGGATTACATGAAATCTTTAGGCTTTAGTTGGGTATCTACAATGGGTATAGGAACAGGTTGTAAGGTTCACTTAACAGCAGAAGAATTACCAAAAGGTACAATCATCTGTAGAGTAAGTAGACACTATACAACAGTTATAGATGGAGTTATAAACGACACCTATGATTGTTCCAGAGGTGGCCAAAGATGCGTCTATGGTTACTGGACTAAAGACTAAATACAAGCTGCTCTTAATGGGGCAGCTTTTCTTTTAACCTACTGCGGTGTTTTAATACAACCGGTACATATAATACTGCTGTTGGCCAACTGCTGTATTCTAAATACAAGTGGTAACCATAATACAGCTATAGGGCTACTGCGGTATTTTAAATACAAGTGGTAACTATAATACTGCTGTTGGTTATGCACCAGTAAAGGAACCGAACACTTAATGGTACATCTAGGGGAAACTTAGATTATAATTGAGTTATAGGGAGAGATCCCACAACCCCGAGGCTTAAATGACTATTCAAGAAATCATTACTAGATTAAATTATCTAGAAAAAAATGGAAAACAAATCCAAAAAGAAAGAGGTGACTACTACTGGTTACAAGAAATAAACAAGTGGGAAAGTTTATTCTGCAACCACCCAGATGCAGATAAAACAAGACATTCAGATACCTCTGAATATATAAAACTAGAAATGATCGAAGAAGAGGTTGAGTAAATGCTTACTTACAAAGACGAACTTCTACAAGACTTACACGCACTTCTTGATCTTGGTATCAATACAAGAAGAGCTATTAAGAAAGTAAACAACGGTGTCTTTGATAAAGACATTGAAGAGTACGAACAAGATGGTGCTGCATTAGAAGATTTATCTGACTACGTACAAAAAGCAGCTTAATGCAAAGGTTGACTAGGTACTATTGTTATCATTAAAGCGTAAGTAATGCAGCGGGTAGCCTGCAACCGCCTTACCGCCTTTTACATACACCAATCAAGAAACCGAACACTAGATGGTGCAACTTGGGGAATTTTTGTTTATAATTGAAGAGTAAGGCAGAGATGCCACAACCTTCTTAAACAAATGACTACACCTAACCGCTTTGATCAATTAGATGAAAAGTTAAAAGCCATTCCACATAAAGATGTAAACAATTCAGAACACGCAGAATTATTCAGAGAATGGTTACACGAGTTAATTCTTGAAACCAAAAAAGGCAGAGAGTTTTAAATCATAAGAGTTGCCCTTTACAGGGCAGCTTTTTTTTGTCTATTGTGTAAACTATAAGTAATCAGGGAGCCTGATGCCCGTTGCAACACGAGGGCTGAAAGCTGTTATGGCAGGGCGGTCTCGGCGAGGTTGACCGATCTATCCCCTGATTATTTTTCTAATTCAACGACAAGTATATCTGCACCTACTTCTTCTCCTTCTTCGCAGTACCTTTTCTTAGCAGTAAGAATTGTTACCAAAGAATCATCTACAAATGTTATTCCGCTGAGAGCATCTAAACTAGACCTTACGAGTTTGTCTAGGTCATTTCTTCGAACTATAACATTTCTAGGTGACCCTGTACGGAGACTTCCATTAGTGTAATAATGAGCCTTCGGCCTCCTAAAACGAAAAGTGGCCTCTACATAGCAAGCACCCTTGATAGGTGGTTGTTTTATTTTACTAGCTTCCCTTTTAACCAATTCTCGCCATGGTTTTACTCTCTTACTTACTTCGATCATTCGACCATTACCAATATATTTTTTACTCCCTTGCGGTGCAGCTTCAAGACCATTTACAGAGAATTTAAAAGATGTCATTCAATCCACAGGGGTATCAATTTACCGCACTACCAACAAATCTTAGAGGTAAAATACAACCAAATCAACTAGCTGTATTATGGGTAATACAGAGTTATGCAAATAAAGATGATCAACAATGCTGGCCATCTTTAAAGACAATAGCTGATAATGCTTGTCTAAGTAAGAGAACCGCACAGAAAGTTGTTAACCAATTAGTATCTCTTGGTCTATTAGAAAGAACACACCAAACTGGAAAGAATGGCGAACAGAACAGCAACTTGTATAAAGTAACTGTCTGGCATCTAGCTAATGTACCAGAACCTAGTATTAATAGGCGTGGCAAATCCTGCACCCCTGCACCAGATACTACGCCCCTATGGAAAAATATGCCATGCCCCATAGCAGCAGATGCCACCAAACTAGATCCAATTAAACTAGATACAAAAGAACTAAATAAAAAAAATACTAAAAAAGATTATTCTGATGACTTTTTAGAGTTTTGGTTTATGTACTTAGACATTAAAAAAAGAGCAAGTGGCCAAAATAAACCAAAGGCTTGGGAAGAATGGAAAAAAGCTATAAAGAAAACAACACCAGTAAATATAAAAATTTCTCTTATTGCTGCCATAAAGCAACAAAGAGCTACAGAACGAGATGGTGGCTTTGCTGTTTGTTTTCCTAACTGCTTTAGATGGTTACGAGATGAAAGCTATGAAGGTTATGTAAAAGATGAGAAAGATACCCTGTACAAACAGAGAAAGTCTGATACAAAGATAGAAAGACCTTGGGAAAAAGATAAACCCCAAGATTCAGAATTACCTTTTTAACCTCCCATGACAGTTAACTACAGAAGAACAGCACTAGATAGAGACACTACGTTTTATATACCAAAAGTAGAATGTTTTGCTTGCTACGACTCGGGCATTGTCTCTAATGGCGATGGTTTTGTAAATCAATTTATTCCAGACTATGACAGAGACAGAAAAAGCAGACTTTGTGGTGGACAAGATTTAGCTATCATCTGTCACTGTAAAGCTGCATATGGCGATAGCCAAAGCGATAATGAAAGAGAAAGAGTTGGTTTCAGAGATAGCTATGGCAATATAAGAACAACAGACTCCATAAGGGGAGAGCCACAACCTCTTGGTTTTTCTCTTGAAAAAGAAAAGATACGACAGATACATACTCAAAGAAAAGAGAGTTGGCAAAAAAGTGCTAAAGATATGAATGAAACTAGACAGAAAATTGCTAAAGGAGAGAAATATGAAACCCCTTACTACATACAAGTGGTTAAAGAAGAGCTAACCAAAGTAGGCGATATGTTTTCTTTTCCCACAGAAAAAGCTATTGTACAAACAATGACAGAATCTAATGACCAAACTTAATGATCTAAAACCAGACCACAAGAATGCAAGAAAAAGAACAGACCGTTCTGCTTCTTTAATACAAGAATCACTTGAAAGATATGGTGCAGCAAGATCAATCGTTATTGATGAAGATGGTCGTGTATTAGCTGGTAATGGAACTATAGAAGGTGCAAAAGCTGCTGGTCTTGAGAATGTTCGTATTATTGAATCAGATGGAAAAGAAATTATTGCAATAAAACGTACTGGTCTTACAGAAGATCAGAAAGTTGGTCTTGCTCTTGCAGATAACAGAGCATCTGACTTGTCCGATTGGGATGCAAGTATGTTGCACCATTTATCAATGGAACATGAAATAGACCCATGGTTTGAACCAGAGGACTTAACAGAACTTATGGACGATAGAACAGATGCAGAAGCACCCGAAGATTTTAAAGATGTTGATGAAGATTTAGAAACAGAACACAGATGTCCTAGTTGTGGTTATGAGTGGAGTGGTAAAGCAAAGTAATATTCGTACTGTCTTACATGAGATTTTAAGACCAATTACAAGCAAGATAGCTGTAGCTACATCTGGCGGTATTGATTCTGCATCTTTAGTTATGGCAGCAAAAGATTTAGGTAAAAAACAAATAATTGTAAGCTTTACCTTTGATGACTTTGAATCGCATGATTTTAAATCTGCAAGACTTCTTGCAAAGCATTTTAATATAGATTTTTTGCCAGTTATATTACCATCAGACCAAAATGAGATTGTTGAGACAGTACACTTCCTTATAAAAGAAATAAAATGCAAGAAAAAAAGTGCTATTGAATGTATGTTTCCCTTCGTATATCTTCTAAAGGTTTTAAAAGAAAATAAAATAAAAACACTTGTAACTGGCTTGGCTGCTGATGGCCATTTTGGTTTATCTAAAAAAGCAATGATACATTATTCAAAAGATGATAAAAAATTTCAACAACTTCGGCAAGAATATTTTTCAACTTACGAGTCTGCACATATTATTCGTTTACATAAACTCTGCCATAAGAATGAAATAAAACTAGAAAACCCTTACTTCAGCCCTCTGGTTTTTGATCTCTGGATAGATAAGAATTGGCAAGAGCTAAATAAACCTAGACAAAAAGAAGCAATAAAAAAATACTTTCCAGAACTAGATAAATTTAAAATTAAACCGCATACTAATTTACAACTAGGTGATAGCAAAATTGCACAAAGAGTAGGAAATGCGGTAGTTTCTAAGTATAAACCTTACGCTAAATCGCCAGTTGGTATCTATAACAGAATCGCAAAAGGCATCTATGCCTAAACCACTTTATAAAATACCGTCTATGGTAGAAATAGAAGCAACACCGTGGAATGGTTTTAAAGTTGCTTCAACATTCTCTGGTTGCGGTGGTTCTTGTCTTGGTTATCGTATTGCTGGTTATAAAGTTGTATATGCAAACGAATTTATAGAATCTGCAAGACAAACTTATAAAGCCAACCACCCAAACAGTTATCTTGACCCAAGCGATATAAGAAAAATTACTGCAGATGACATTTTAGATAAAATTAATTTAAAAAAAGGCGAACTTGATTTATTTGATGGTAGTCCTCCTTGCGCTGCTTTTTCTATTGGTGGCAAACGTGAGGCTGGCTGGGGTAAAGAAAAAAACTACAGCGAAACAACGCAAAGGGTAGATGATCTGTTTTTTGAATACGCAAGAATCTTAAATGGTTTACAACCAAAAGTATTTGTTGCAGAAAATGTTTATGGTCTTGTACAAGGTACAGCAAAAGGTTACTTCAAAAGAATATTAACCAAACTCAAAGATTGCGGTTACAACGTAAAATGTAAAGTCTTAGATGCTCAATGGCTTGGTGTGCCACAGATGAGAAAAAGGACAATTTTTATAGGAGTTAGAAACGATTTAAATATAGAACCAGTACACCCAAAGCCAATACCATATCAATACTCTGTAGGCGAAGCACTAATAGGCGTTGAAGAATCTGATGAATATAAACCTATTGTTGAAAATACAGAAACTTATCGTTTATGGAAAGAAACAAAACCGGGCGATCAATTTTATAAAGCTGCCATAAGGTTAACTGGTCAAAACAAATTTTTCTCTCATGTAAAGCAATCGCCATTTCGTGTTGCTAATACTGTTGTACAAGGAACAATGGATAAATATCATTGGTCAGAACCTCGCTTATTTACAATTCAAGAATTAAAACGAATTAGCAGCTTTCCTGACGATTTTATTTTGCATGGTAATCTGTACCAAAAGTGGGAGAGAGTTGGTAGGGCTGTACCTCCACTTATGATGGCCAAAGTTGCAGAAACTATTGCCAAAGAAATATTAGAAAAAATCTAAATGGACATACCAACAAACTGGACTTTTGAAACCTCTGGCGTTGCACAAGGTTTTGATCGTCACGTAAGAGAACAGTTGCCTTGGTACGACTTAGCAACAAATGCAATACTTCATGTAGCAAGACACTATATTCCAGAAAATGGTCTTGTTTATGATTTTGGTGCATCTACTGGAAATATTGGTAGAGCATTAGAACCAATATTAAAAAAAAGAAATGCACATTTAATTGGCATAGAACCAAGTCAAGAAATGATAAAACTGTATGAAGCACCCGGAGAAATTGTATGCAGCAAAGCAGAAACATTTATTGCTAAAGATTTTGATTTATCTGTTTTATTTTTATGTTTAATGTTTATTCCACCAGCCAAAAGATTTAATCTTATGCTAAGACTAAGAGAGAAATGTAAACCCGGAGGGGCAATTATTGTCTTTGACAAGTTAGAACCAATTGGTGGCTACGCTTCAACTGTTTTCTACCGTCTTACACTTGCTGGCAAAAAAGCATCTGGTACAAACTCAGATGAGATAATTGAAAAAGAATTATCGTTGTCAGGTGTACAAAGACCTATTACAGAAGATCAACTTGCTGGCGATTTCATAAATTGGTTTAAATTTGGCGATTTCTCAGGTTACCTAATAGAAAAACCAGCATAATGGCAGCTTCACAAACAACACAAGCAGAAACAGAAATGCGTATCGCAAGATGTGCAAGGATAATTGCCAACGGTGGTAGAAGGTCTGATTGTATTCAGTACGCTGCAACAAATTGGGGGGTAACTAAACGAACTGTTGATAATTACTTAAAAGAAGCAAGAATACAGTTAAGAGCAGATTGGGATATAGAAAGACCACAGATGATTGCCGATTTACTTAGTCAGTGCAGTACTTTACAGATGGAAGCAAGAAGAAATGGACAACTCAACATAGCTCTTGGTGCAATTAACACTGCGGCCAAGTTAGCTGATCTTTGCTCATGAGTATTCTTGAAACAGTTAAAAAAGGTCATGTATTATTTGGCGATGGCCTATTTGATATACCTTCTACAAAGACAGTACAAGATAGAATTACATCAAATTTATTACCGCATCAAGAAAAGTTTTGCGCAGATACAGAACATAGAAAATTAGCATTGGTCTGTGGGTTTGGTGCTGGTAAAACATATGCACTTGTAAGTAAATCAATTCTGTTAGCTTCAATGAATGTTGGTCATATCTCAGCAATTTTTGAACCTACCGCACCTATGTTAAGAGACATACTGATGCGAACTATGAATGATTTGTTAGATGAGTGGCAGATACCCTATACATTTAGAGCTAGTCCATTGCCCGAATACCAACTGCAATTTAAAGAAGGCATACATACTATCTTGTTAAGAACTATATTGACCTACCAAAGATTGCGTGGTCAAAACTTATGTGCTGTTGGTTTTGATGAGGCTGATACGGTAAACAAGAGAGATGCAGAGCAAGCAATGAATATGGCTCTTGCTAGACTTAGGTCAGGTAATGTTCAACAGTTTTACGCTACTACAACACCAGAGGGTCACTCATGGGCGTTTGATACCTTCGAAAAAAACGCCAAAGAAGATACTCGGTTAATAAAAGCAAAGACAGCAGATAACCCTTACCTCCCAGAGGGTTTTATTGATTCATTACTTGAAAACTACCCACCGCAACTTATACAGGCCTACTTAAACGGAAACTTCTGCAACTTAACCACAGGCCAAGTTTACGATAAGTTTGATCGCAAAATTCATGTTTTACAGAATAATCCATATGTTGATGATAATGAACCTTTACGAATTGGAATTGACTTTAACATTGGAAACATGAATGCAGTAATTGGTGTGGCAGTAGGTAATAAATTTATGGTCATAGATGAAATCGCAAAAAGCCACGATACCGACAGCATTGCAAAGGAGATCAAAAGCAGATACCCTTTCAATAAAATTTATATCTACCCTGATGCGTCAGGTGGAAATAGAAGTACAAATGCTACAAAGACCGACATCCAGATATTAGAAAGTTATGGTTTTGTTAATCAATCTGCATTATCTAATCCCCCTGTAAGAGATAGGATTAATTCTGTTCAAGGTTTATTCTTAAATGGTAAAGGTGAAACAAGATTAATGATTTCAAAGAAAGCTGTAAAGTTGATTGAATGTTTAGAATTGCAAAGTTATAACGAAAGAGGAGAACCAGACAAAGATGCAGGGTACGATCATATGAATGATGCGCTCGGTTATATAACTTGGCGATTGTTCAATCCCTTACATATGGGGGCTGGCCGCAAAACTGGAATTAGGCTTTATTAAGATTATTGTCTAAAATAAAAACAAACAATGGAGCAAAACTGTGTATTCTGGATATAGTCATTACAACAGACAGACAGCAGGGAGTAGGGGGACAGAAATAAATGATCCGAATAATACATGGTTTCAGCAAGAACCACATTGGATATTAATAGAAGATTTGCTTGGCGGTACATATCAGATGAGGTCAAAGCATAGAAAATATCTAATGCAGGAACCTAGAGAATTAGATGAAAGTTATGACAACAGATTAGCTCGTTCTGTTTGTCCACCTTACTTTCTTAGGTTAGAAAGAATGTTGGCTGGTATGTTAACTCGTAAACCAGTTAGGCTTTCGGATACAGGCAATAATTTAAGAGAGCAATTATTTGACATAGATTTACAAGGTAATGATCTCAATGTTTGGACATATGAGACAGCAAGAAAAATGATTCGTTATGGTCATGTTGGTGTTTTGGTAGATGCGCCAGCAACTGGAAATAATGGTCGACCATATTGGGTTACTTATACACCAAGAGATATTTTAGGTTTTCGTACAGAGATGATAGATGGCGAAATGCAATTTACACAATTAAGGTTACAAGAAAAAGTATCAGAGTCAGATGGAGAGTATGGCGAAAAGATTGTAGAGCAAGTTCGTTTGCTTACCCCCGGCAACTTTGAAATACATAGAAAAGCAAAAACCGGTAAGTTTGTAAAAGTAGATGAAGGAACAATGCCAGTAGATAAAATACCTTTTTCTGTTGCTTATTCCAACAGGGTAAATCTTCTTGATTCAAGACCACCAATGGCAGATATAGCAGAATTAAATTTAAAAGCTTATCAAATACAATCTGATCTTGATAACCAATTACATATTTCTGCAGTACCAATGCTTGCTTTCTATGGCTTTCCGCAAAATGCTGAAGAGGTGTCGGCTGGACCCGGCGAAGCTATTGCATTTCCAGCAGATGGTCGTGCTGAATATATTGAACCAGATGGTAAAAGTTATGATGCACAGTTTCGTAGGCTTGATAGGTTAGAAAGTCAAATAAATGAATTAGGTCTTGCAGCAGTACTTGGTCAAAAGTTATCTGCAGAAACAGCAGAAGCAAAACGAATAGATAGATCGCAAGGCGATTCAACAATGATGGTTGTAGCTCAACAGATGCAAGACATGATTGATAACTGTTTAATGTTTCATGGTCAATATATAAATTCTGAAGCTGGAAGTTGTTTTGTAAACAGAGACTTCCTATCACAAAGACTTGAGCCATTAGAGATACAAGCATTACTTACACTTTACACTTCTGGTTCTATTACACAGAAAACACTTCTTGATCAACTTACTGAGGGTGAGGTTCTTGGTGATGAGTTTGACGTTGAGGAAGAAATCGAAGCAACACAAACTGGTGGCATGGTTGAAATGGCACAGCCAAAACAAAAAGCAGAACCAGACGAACCAGAGCAAGATGAAGAGTAATTTATGTCAACACCTGAAACTTTTTACAGAGAGGCGATTGACTTAAACCGCTACAGCAACCAAGTTGCAAGACAGATTGTTACGAATTACAACAATGTAATTTTAGATTTAACAAATAAATTGGCAACCATAGATGAAGTAACAGCACCAGTTACTGTCGCAAGAATAAGAGCTATGTTAGTACAGATGAAAGAAAGTCTTGAAAGTTGGTCTAATGCTAGTGCAGTTTATTTAGCAGATGAACTACAAGGTCTTGCTGTATTTCAAACAGAATTTGTAAAAGATCAACTTGAGAGGGTATTACCAAAAGGTACTGTTGGTGTTAATTCTGTACAAATATCTCCTGACTTTGCTCGTAGTGTTGTTTTTACAGATCCGACAGAAGTAAACATTTTAACTTTACCAACTGATTTAGAAACTACTGTTCAGAGAACATTTAACCTTACTGCTGCCAAAGGTTCGGCAATAACTTTACCAAGCGGTCAAGTAGCTGAAAAAGCTTTTCGTGGCATATCTACAAAGCAAGCAGAGTTAATTTCTAGTCAGATTCGTATTGGTATTACAGAAGGCGAATCTATACCGAAGATCGCAAAAAGACTAAGAGGTAGATTGCAGTTTGGAGCAAACCAAGATATGACAGCAAAAGCACAAAGACTTGCTGGCGGCGATGGCATGAAGTTAGCAAACAACCAAGTAATGACTATTGTACGAACTTCTGTTAATCAGGTACAAAACTCTGTCAATCAAGAAACATATGCAGCAAACCAAGAAGTCACGCAAAGATATGAATATGTTGCAACTTTAGATGCTAGAACAAGTGCGATCTGTGGAAGTTTAGATGGCAGAATTTTTAAATATGGAGAAGGACCTATGCCACCACAACATTTTAACTGTAGGTCAACTACTGTTCCCATAATAGATGACGAAGATTTGCGAAAACGATTTCCTGATACTCGCCCAAGTGCTACTGGTAGAGTGCCACAAGGTATGAACTATGCAACTTGGTTAAAAGATAATCCATCAATACAAACAGATGCACTTGGTAATAAAAAAAGATTTTTTAATTATTTAATTGATAAAAAAAGAAAAAGTCCAAGAGAGGCTTTGCGATTAATAATTAAAGATGATGGAACAGAGTTACCATTAAAAGAGTTAATAAAAAAATACCCAAATGCCACTTAAGAAAGGGAGACAACCAAAGACAATTACAGGCAATATAAGGCAACTCTTGCAAGAAGGTTATTCAAGAAGCCAAGCTGTTGCTATTTCTTTGTCAAAAGCTGGCAAGAAAAAAACAAGACGCAAAAGAAAATAAAAGTTATGATATAAATAGTTAATATAAAAACTATGCCAAAAGGAAAAGGTTATGGTTCTATGAAAAAAATTAAAAAAAAAGGTGGTAAAAAGTAATGGCAAAATCATTAGCTGAAAGATTGTCTGAAGCAAAACAGGCAGCACAAACTTGTAAACCAAAGAAAAATGCGAAAGCTAAGAAGGCAACCTAAAGATAAAAAAACTGGCATCAACAAAGTTTATTTGGCTGGTTCAAGAAACCCTGCTGCAAAAGCTGCAGAGATTAAAAGAACAGCAAAGCTTTATAAATCAGGTGCCTATATTGATATAAAAGCTGTACAAAAATCCAGAGTTGCTCAAGATGTCACAAAAAAGCAGAAGAAAACCACTAAGCGCCGCAACAAAAAATAGTCTTAAAAAAAAGGCTGAAGGCACTAAATTTAAATATGGTGAACTTGCTCAAGTTTACAGAAAAGGGCAAGGTGCATATCTTTCTGGAGGTTCTCGTAATGTACCAATGGCAGCTTGGGCTATGGGTAGAGTTAATAGTTATATGAGAGGAGATAAAGCAAGAACAGTTGATATGGCTATTTACAAGAGGTATAGAAAATAATGGCTATTGAAAGAGGCGGGCATACTTTTGTTGGTGTTGATAAACCAATAAGAACACCTAACCATAAAAGTGGTAAGAGTCATGCTGTTGTAATAAAACAAGGAGATGGTTATAAATTAATTCGCTTTGGTATGCAAGGTGCAAAAACTAAGCCACCAAGAAAAGGCGAATCAGATGCAGATAAAGCAAAAAGAAAATCTTTTAAAGCAAGACACGCTAAAAATATTGCAAAAGGTAAGACAAGCGCTGCATATTGGGCAGATAAGGTCAAATGGTAGTATAAAGAGTATATTAACTATAAAGTTACGCTTTATTTATGTCAGAAGAAAACAAAGAGGTGGCTACGCCGCCAACACCAAACAGCACCGAAGTTGACCAGTTAAAAGAATCAATTAAAAAATTAGAGGCTAAAAATTTCGAGTTAATAGGTAAAATGCAAAAAAAAGAATTAATGCAAGTGCCTGACGATTACGAGTCTTTGTTAGCGTTCAAACAAAAACATGAGCGAGAACAGTTAGAAAGTGAAGGAAAGTACACAGAAGCGACACAAGCACTTGAGCAACAGTATCGAGATAAGTCTGCTGAAGATAAAAAAAAGATTGAAGAATTAACTGCAAGAAACAGGGAACTTGAACTTATAGCCCCTGCAATGCAAGCCTTATCTGAAATAACTCATGACCCTGAGTTGGTATTGAATAATCTAGTACCAAAAGACCAAATGCAGATTAAAGAAGGCATACCAGTAGTGGTTGATGGATATGAACAATTACCAGTACAAGAATATGTAAAAAACAAACTTGAAAAAACTAAACCTTACTTGTTAAAAAATAAATTACCAACTGGTGGTGGTGCGCCTATTTCAAGACCATCAAGTGATAATTTTTCAGAAGATATGCTGAAGCCATATTTAAGAGAAACATTTAATTTGTCTGAACAAGGTAGAATATTAAAAACAAAAGGTAGAGAAATCCACGAAAAGTTGATTGAAATAGCAAATACACGTTAATATGTAACTATTAGGCAAAGCTACGCTAAGTCAAATAGGGTTACGCCCACACCGTTAAAATTATTTTTCAGGACATGGCAGTTCTTAGAAGTGATATTATTATCCCTGAGATTTTTACGCCTTATGTCATTGAACAGACCACTCAGCGAGATTCATTTCTTGCAAGCGGTGTGGTCGCACCAATGGCAGAGCTAAATGCAACAGAGGGTGGTGATTTCGTTAATGTACCTTTTTTCTCCGCAAACTTAAGTGGCGATTTTGAGGTTCTTTCAGATTCTTCTTCATTGACTCCCGGCAAGATTTCTACTGACAAACAAGTTGGGGTTATCTTACACAGAGGTCGTGCGTTTGAATCAAGAGACTTAGCTGCACTTGCAGCCGGTTCAGACCCAATGGCAGCAATCGGTCAAAAGATCGGTGCTTACATTGCAAACCAAAGACAAAAAGATTTACTTGCTTGTCTTGATGGAGTATTCGGTTCAATAAATGCTAATGACAGCAACTCTGCTTTCTTTGGTTTATGTATTGATTCAGAATCAAGTGATACACCAACTGGTTTATCTCCAAAGCATGTTGCAAAAGCAAGAGCAATTCTTGGCGATCAAGGCGACAAGCTAACAGCAGTTTGTATGCACAGCAAAGTTTACTATGATCTCGTAGAGAGAAAAATGGTTGACTATGTTCTTGCATCTGATGGAAACGGCGGTTCTGCAACAGCAAGTGGTGGTACTATTGCCCCTGCATATGCTGGTGGAAATGATACTGTTCCAACATACTGTGGACTAAGAGTTATTGTTTCTGATGATGTTTCTACTACTGGTAGTGGTTCTTCAACTGAATACAGTACATATTTCTTCACACAAGGAGCAGTAGCAAGTGGAGAGCAAGCTGGTCTAACAACAGAAACAGACAGAGACATTCTGGCTAAATCTGATGCTATGGCTATTGACCTTCATTATTGTTATCATCCTGTCGGAGCAAAATGGGCAGTAACAACTGTTAACCCAAATCGCACTGTATTAGGAACCGTGGCTAACTGGTCGAAAGTCTACGAGACAAAAAACATTGGTATTGTTAGGGCAACTAACGTATCTACTCAAGACTAGGAGTAATTAATCATGCCATCAACATTTGAGGTAACTGCTGGTAAGTTAGCTGGACCAACAACAGGAGGTACAGTAACCCAAGCAACAAACAAAGGTACAGGCGTAACTCTAAATACAGAGTCAGGTCAAATTACCATGAACAATGCAGCTTTAGCGGCTGCTGCAGAAGTTACATTTACAGTTACTAATGACAAAATTGCTGCAACAGATGTTGTAGTAGTTAATCATGGTTCTGCTGGAACTGCTGGTGCCTATCTTTTAGGTGTTAGTACGGTTGCTGCTGGATCATTTAAAGTAACAGTAACCAATGCATCTGCTGGTTCATTAAGTGAAGCTATTGTTATTAATTTTGTCGCACTTAAAGGTGCTTCAAGCTAATGGGAATGTTCGCTTTTAAGCGTATGAGAGAACAAGAGGCTGCCAAACTGGTAGTCTCTGCTCCCTCTAAAAAAAAGAAAACCAAAGTAAAACAAAATGGCAATCTCGATAGACGCAACAGTAGGAGGAGCATCAGCTAACAGTTATATTACTTTGGCAGATGCAAATTCAATAATAGAGGGTCTTGTTGCAGATGATGATGTAGCTGCATGGGACGGGTCAAGTAATGATAATAAAAACAGAGCTTTATATACTGCTGCGGTTAGAGTTGACCGAGAAAGATTTTTAGGTGCAAGAGTAACTAATACACAAGCATTACAATGGCCAAGACAAGGTGTAAGAAAACCAGATACTTATATAAATACATATTCAATAGGTTTTCCATTTAGAATATCAACAGATTATTTTTCTGAGACAGAGATACCAGAGCAAGTACAAAAGGCACAAGTGATACTTGCTGTTTACTTGAATAATAACCGTAATGGTTTAGGATTAAGTGGTCTTGAAGATTTTAAGAATGTTAAAATTGGTAATCTAGATGCAACGCCGAATTTTTATGGTTCGGTTGGTGCTGATAGAGTACCACCACTATTTGAACGGTATTTTACTGGTTTACGAATAAGTGGACCCGGCAATGTTGCAATTAAAAGGAGTTAATTATGGGATACTACCCAGCCGCCATCATTATTACAAACACAGACACACATACTGGTCGTTTTGGTAAAGTGCATTGTCTTGCTGCTGCAGAGGCAACTTTTGTATCTGAGAACCTCACAGAAAATGGTTCATCAACAATCAATGGTATTACTATGGGTGTTGCATCAGAGGTTGAAGGTGTAATTACAAGCATTACTCTTGCCAGTGGACAAGTGATTGCTTACAGAATCTAATGAGCCTTGCTAATGCCTTAAAAAAAGCTGCATCAAAAACACTAAGTAAACTTGGTGGTGATGTAACTATAAGGCAAGTTACTGCTGGTTCATACAATACAACTACTGGTGCTATAACAGAGACAACTTCCGATACAACAATTAAAGGTTCGTTGAGTAATGTAAATAGGTCTGAGGTAAATGATCTTATTGAGTCACAAGATAAAATTTTAACTATATCTGCTGGCGACCTTACATTTGTACCAACTACAAAAGATAGGGTTGTTATAAGTAGTGTTGAATTTAAAATTATAAGTATTTCTGTTAATGAGCAAAATAATACACCTATAAGTTTTGAACTTGTCTTGAGGTAACTATGGTAAGACAAATAAAGTTAGAACAGATAGATGATCTTATGGCAGAAGCAGTACAAGAGCTAGTACAAAAAACAACATTACAGTGGACTACATTGGCAAAGAAAGCTACACCTGTAGATACTGGTAATTTAAGAAATGCTTGGGAAACTGATATAAGAAAATTTAAAGGCACCATTATTAACAGAATAGAATATGCAGAACCAGTTATTTATGGAACAGCGTTACCACCTAGTTGGAAGGGTAGATATAGAACAAGACAACAGACTATAAAAGGATTTCCAGAATTACAAGCCAAACAACTTACAACTGGCTATATTCCACAACAACTTAGAAAAATTATAAGGAGTAAATAATGGCAGCAACCGATTTAAATACAGTACGATCTACTATTGAAGCAAGATTGGCAACAGAGTTAGCAAGCAGCCCTGTTATTCCTGTTGTATTTAGTAACCAAGCATTTGATTCAACTGGTAATGCAAGTTTTGTTCAATGTGAAGTAAGTTTTGGATCTAGCGAAATAACATCTCAAGGTAACCAAACAAATGCAAATACTTTGGTTGTAGGTCTTTTAACAATGAATGTTTTTACAGAACAGGGAATTGGTAGTGGTGGTAATCTTACTATTTGCAAACGACTTAGAGACCTCTACAATAGAATTACAGTTTCAGATGTTATCTTTGATGCAGTAGTTGGACCAGAGATACTCTCACAACCACCTGAGGGTAAATTTGTAACACAACTGCGTGTAACCTTTGAAACATATGAGGGACTTTAATTATGGCAAAGCTTGAAATCACAGAAGAAATGCTTGACGCAATAGAAGCTGTAAAAGGTAGAAGAAATGCAAATTATTGGGACCCTGAATGTAGAAAATATTATGAGGCACAACAAAATTCAAAAAAAGATGTGAAAAAGTCAGAAAAAGGTTAAACTATTTGTAAATACTTTTTTTTATTGTCATGGCAACAGCAGTTAAAGGTGATGTAGGCAAAGTTATGTTCCATAATGCAGCAGGAACAGAAGCTGACGTTGCATCTACAAGGTCTTGGTCTTTATCTATAACAAAAGACACAATGGAAACAACCAATCAAGGTGACACCTCAAAAACTTTTGTTGGTGGTCTTATATCTGGCGAAGGTTCTTGTGAGCTTTTATATGATACTGCTGGCAACTCTGATTATCAATCTTTCATTGATGATGTCTTAGTAACTGGCGATGCTGCAGATGCCTTATTTGAGTTATTCCCAGATGCAGATACTTCAGCAAAAAAAATTAGCTTTTCTGGAATTATTACTGGTACAGAATATGGCGCAACTTTAGGTGAAATTCAAGTTATAACAGTTAACTTTATTACATCAGGTGCCATAACTTCAGCTATATAGTAGATTAGGGTAATACAATAATTTCTACATGACAGCAAAAAGAACCATTGACATCATCACTGAGGGTTTCAGTGATGTAATGTCTGCAAGACGTAAATACATATTAGAGTTGCCTTCTGGCCAAAAAATTGATGTTTACTTTCCACCATTAACAAGGTACGACAGACAAAAAGCACAAACTGCTATTGGTACTGATGATGCTTTAATGGTATCTACACAACTGCTTTGTCAGATTGCGCAAAAAGAAGATGGGTCAAAAATGTTTGCTTTGGCAGATGCTATTGATCTACAAAGATTATTACCAGAAAAAGTTTTAAATGATATTGAGTTATTTTTATTTGAATTAAAAATAGATGTTGATACAGCAAAAAACGATTAAAGAGAAATAACTGGCTAAACTTCGAGTTGTTTCTCGCATCTGAGCTAGGTAAAACATTAACAGAACTTAGACAGAATATGACAGAAGAGGAATTTATATATTGGGCTGCATATTATGAAAATAAACATGAAAATGAAAAAAAGATGCGCCTAAAGGCAAATAACAGGTAAGATAAAAGAAATGTATTTTGTAAGCTAAGTGGCTGAAAGTATTGTTACCTTAAGAGTTGACACCAGAAATGCTGTCAGTTCTTTAAATAATGCTTCTGCAGCAACAAATAAATTATCAGCAGCATCAAAAAATACAACAAAATCTTTGGCTGCAACATCTACAGCAGCAAAAGGTTTAGGCACAGCATTAAGAAATAATATTGCTCCAATTGTTGCTATAGGTACTGCTGTTTCATTACTTGGTAGGTCATTAAATGTTTTTCAAGCAAGAGAAAGAGATGCACAACTTTTAGCAAAGGGTTTAAGTAATTTAGGTGCTGGTACTCATAGTTTAAATCAATTAAACGAAGCTGCAGATAGATTAGGTAAAACAACTTTATTTAGCCAAGATGAATTTACAAGAGGGTTTGCCTTATTAACAAGTTTTAGAAAAATAGGAGTTGAGGCATATGAAAGAGTTGCTTTAGAAGCAGCTAACATTGCACAAATAAACCAAGTTGATGTCAATACCTCTTTTATGCAACTTGCAAAAGCATTGCAAGACCCTGAAAGAAATTTATCAAACTTAAATCGTTCTGGTATTGCATTTAGTAAACAACAAACAGAAGTTATAAAAAAGTTAATGAAAACAAATAGAGTTGCTGAAGCTCATGCAATGATTTTAGATATTGTAGAAGAATCATATGACGAGGCAGCACTTGCAGCTTCAAAGGGATTTGCTGGAAGTCTTGATAATTTGGGTGAATCTTTTGATGATTTATCAGAAAGTATAGGTAAAGCCCTTTTGCCTGTTTTAGATCCAGCAGTAAAAGGTTTAACAGCAATATTAGATTTTTTAAATTCAGAAGGTGGTCAAGCTACAGCAATTATTGCTGGTATTGCTTTGGCAGCAAAAGGTATTTCTGTAGCAGTACCTTTAGCTGTTACTGGCTTGGCTAATTTTGCCATATCAGCCCAAGCCGCAGCAGTTTCTTCTGCATTGGCCTCAACTGGATTAAATGGTATGGCAGCAGCAAGTTTTCTAGCTGCTGGTGGTATAACAAAAGCAACTATTGCTGTTCATGCTTTTAAATTAGCAATGGTAAAAACTGGTATTGGTGCATTAGTAGTTGGATTAGGTTTCTTAGCTGCAGCAATACTTAAAGCAAAAAATGAACAAAAAGAATTTAACGAACTTTTAGAATCAGGCACGGCTGCAAATATAAGTAAAGAAATAGAAATTGCAACAGAAAAAATTGAAAAGATGCAAGCAAGTTTAAATGAACTTGGTACTAATAGAAATGACGCTGGTTCTGCAGAAGGTTTAAAAAGAAACATAGAAGAGGCAAACGAAGAGCTAGATAAATTAAAATCAAGTCTTGAGGCGGCAGAAGCAAGAGAATTAACAGCTGAATTTAATATTCAACTTGATACATTAAAAAAACAAAATGCAGAGTTAACAAATGCAGTAAAGAGAGAAGGAATTATAGGTGAAGAAAAGAAAAAAGAGTTTGATCTTGAACAACAAATTGCAGCAATTAAAAAAGAATTTGACGGAGAAGAGGAAGCTAGACTTGTTTCTTTAGCAAAACAAAACCACGAATTACAAAAACAAAAAACAGAAATTGAAAAAATAAATGAAGCAGCAAAAAGGCAAGATGAAATATTTAAAAAGATTGGCGATAGTATTGCAACAGGTGTTTCTGATGCTTTGGTTGATGCGATATTACAAACAAAATCATTAGCACAAGCTGCAAGTGCATTATTAAACGATATAGCAAGACAATTATTAAGACTTGGCATTAACACTGCTTTATCTACCTTGGGTGGACCTTTCGCTGCCATACCAACATTTGCTGTTGGTGGCAAACCTCCTGTTGGTAGACCCTCAATTGTAGGGGAAAAAGGACCAGAATTATTTGTGCCATCTACTGCTGGTACAATAATTCCAAATAATCGTATTGGTGGTGCTAGCGTTACTAATAATATTGTTGTTAATGTAGATGCAACAGGTTCTAATGTCGAAGGCAATGAACAGCAAAGCAGAGAGCTTGGTCTTGTTCTTTCTACGGCAATACAAGCACAACTAATCCAAGAAAAAAGACCGGGAGGTTTACTTGCATAATGGCTACATTCCCATCATTTACACCTACTTATAATGGATATAGTAAAAAATCCGCACCAGTAAAAAGACTTGTTCGTTTTGCAGATGGTTATGAACACAGAGTTCTGTTTGGGTTGGCAAGTCATCAGAATCCCAAAACATTTACTGTACAATTTAATGAATCAGAACAAGATGCAGATGTTATTGAAGCCTTTTTAGATAGTAGAGCAAATGATCAAGCAAGTTTTACTTTTACACCTACGGGGGAAGGAATATCAAAAACAGGAACATATAGTCAATCTGGAACCACAGTTACAATCACTGTTACTAAGCATGGTGTAGCTATTGGTGAAACTGTAACTCTTGATTATACATCCGGATCTGCTACAGATGGTTCATTTATTGTGGCCTCATCTGCATCTGTAGATACTTTTACTGTTACTGCTGCTGCAAGTGCAACAAATAGTGGAAATGTAACTGTAACTGTATCTGGTGCAAAGCAATATGTCTGCGAAAACTGGACAAAAACTATTCCATATAACAATAGAGCAATTTTAAGTTGTACATTTCGAGAGGTATTTGAACCATGAGTAGTAGTGTTATAAGTGACATTCAATCAATAAATCCATCATCTATTATTGAATTATTTACTCTTACAACTACTGCTGCTTTGCATGGATCTGCAACAACATATAGATTTCATGCTGGTTCAAGTTTAAATTCTAATGGCGAAATTGTTTGGGCTGGTAATACTTATCAAAGATTTCCTGTACAAGTAGAAGGCTTTGCATATCAGAAAGGTCAATTACCAAGACCAACTTTAACTGTTAGTAATGTTCTTGGAACTATTACATCAATACTTCTTACTGTTAATCAGACGACAACTGGTAATGATTTAACAGGTGCAACAGTAACGAGAATACGAACACTTGCTAAATTTATTGATGCGGTTAACTTTGCTGGCAGTGTTAATCCATATGGGACACCAGATCCTAATGCTGAATTTCCACAAGAAATTTATACAATAGACAGGAAATCTCAAGAGACAAGAGAGGTTGTTAGTTTTGAGCTTGCTGCACCAATTGATCTTGCAGGTGTTCGTGCGCCAAAAAGACAATGTACAAGAGCAGAATTTCCTAGTATTGGGCGAATAAAAATATGAGTTGGAAGCAAGACGCTTTGTTTCATGCAAAAGAGCAAGATCCTAGAGAGTCTTGTGGTTTGTTATTAGAAATAAAAGGAAAAGAAAAATATTTTGCCTGTAGAAATTTATCAACTTACTCACAACAATGTTTTATTATTGACCCAAGTGATTATGTAAAAGCTGAAGAATCTGGAAATATTTTAGCTGTAATTCATAGCCACCCTGTAACACCACCTATTGCTAGTCAAGCAGATAAAATAAGTTGCGAAAATTCAAAGTTACCTTGGCATATAGTAAATCCAAAGACAGAACAATGGGGTTATTATGAGCCAAGTGGTTATAAGCCTGCATTGATTGGCAGGCCTTGGGTCTGGGGTGTAACTGATTGCTGGTCTTTAATAAGAGATTGGTACAAAGAAGAAAAAAATATTACCTTGCGTGATTGGGATAGACCCACAACACCAGAGCAGTTTCTAGAAAACCCTTTGTTTGAAAGTTGTGCTTGGCGTACTGGCTTTAGGGAATTACGAACTGATGAAAAATTAATAAATGGTGATGTTCTTTTAATGAGTATTTTAAGTCCAACACTAAACCATGTAGCAATTTTCTTAGATGGTGATGTTTTACATCATTTAGCAGATAGAATAAGCTGTAAAGAACCATACAATCAATGGTTATTAAAATGTACTGGTAAAAGGTATCGTTATGCTTCGTAAGGTAAAACTGTATGGCGATCTTGCTAAAGTAACAGGCCATAAAGAATTTGAAGTTGCAGTAAATACAACAGCACAGGCTGTAAGTTTTTTAATAAACAACTTTCCGCAATTAGAAAGTTATATGTCTAATAAATATTATCAAGTGTTATGTGATAAAGAAGATATTGGTATTGATGAATTACATTATCCGATAGGTCAATCTGATATAAAATTTGTACCTGTAATCTCTGGTTCTGGTGGTAATTTAGGGAAAATTTTATTAGGTGGTGCTTTAATTGCAATGAGTTTTGGTGTTGGTGGTTTATTTACAAATCCTTTAACTATTGGTGGTAAAGGCTTTTTTGGTTTTGCTGCAGCAGGTACTGGTGCAAAAGCAGCCTTTGGTATAGGTGCTGCTTTGGTTCTTTCTGGTGTTAGTGGTATGTTGTTTCCAGTTCCAAAATTGCCAGAATTTAGTTCAGAGCAAGATCCAAGACTTTCATTTAGTTTTAGTGGAACACAACAAACATCTAGGGCTGGAACCCCTGTACCTGTTGTTTATGGCGAAATTGTTACTGGTTCAGTTGTTATAAGTGGCGGTATTGATACTGAACAGGTACAAGTATGACAGATAAACGTAAAGTCATTCGTGGTTCTGGTGGTGGTGGTGGTAGTCCTCCACCTCCCCCGCAGCCGACAAGAACACCTGACACCTTACACAGTAAACAGTTTGCAACTTTTCTTGATTTAATAAGTGAAGGAGAGATAGAGGGAAGTGCGTCTGCATCAAAAGAAGGTATAACAGACAAAACATCTACAGCATACAAAAATGCTTATCTCAAAGATGTATTTTTAAACGATACACCCATACTAAAAGCAACAGCATCATCATCTAGTCCAGCAACAACTGATTTTAATTTTCAAGATGTTACTTTTAATTCAAGATTTGGAACAGCAGATCAAACAAAAATTTCTGGTATAGAAAGTAGTCAATCAACAATTCCAGTTAATGTAACTGTTACAGCAGCAACACCAGTAACAAGACAGATTACAAATACAAATGTAGATAGAATTAAAGTAACAATAACATTTCCACAAATACAAATAGCTACTACTGAAGGAGACTTATTAGGAGATACAGTTCAATTTAAAATTTCTGTTCAATATAATTCTGGTGGCTATACAGATGTACATACTGACACTGTTACTGGTAGAACTGCTGACCCATATCAAAAAGATTTTTCTGTTGAAGTTACAGGTGCATTTCCTGTAGATATAAGAGTTACAAGAATAACTGCAGATGCTACAAGTACAAGCACAGTTAATTCTTTCCAATGGACAAGTTTTTCTGAAATAGTAGATGATGCCTCAACTTATGCAAATTCTGCATACAACTCAATAAGATTAGATTCACAACAATTCAGTTCAATTCCTACAAGAAAATTTAGAATTAGAGGAATAAAAGTAAGGATACCGGGTGCTGGTGCTTCTAGTTCTGGCACACCAACTGTGGATAATGCAACTGGTCGTATTCTTTATCCTGATGGCTATATTTTTAATGGTGTGATGGGCGCTGCTGTATGGACTTCTTGTCCAGCAATGATTTTATTAGATTTATTAACAGATACAAGATATGGTTTTGGCGATCATGTTACAGACAGCAATCTTGATTTATTCTCTTTTGTTACTGCCAGTAAATATGCAAATACTCTTGTAGATGATGGGTTTGGAGATACAGAGGCTCGATTTAGTTGTAATGTGAATATTCAATCATCAAGTGAAGCTTTTGAACTTATAAATGAACTTGCTGGTGTTATGAGATGTATGCCGATTTGGTCTGCTGGAACAATTACTATTACTCAAGATTCTCCTAAAGATGCTAGTTATCTATTTAATTTAAGTAATGTTACTTCTGAAGGTTTCACATATTCTGGTAGTAGTTTAAAACAAAGACATACTGCTGTAGCTGTTTCATATTTTAATATGGACAGCCAAGAAATTGATTATGAAGTTGTAGAGGATAGTACTGCTCAAGGTAAATTTGGAATAATAACAAAACAAGTAAAAGGTTTTGGTTGTACATCAAGAGGTCAAGCTGCAAGATTAGGTAGGGCTATATTATTTGCAGAACAAAACGAATCTGAATTAGTAAGTTTTTCTACATCTATAGATGCTGGTGCTGTTGTTAGACCGGGTGCAATTATTGATATAAATGACCCTGTTCGTGCTGGTGTAAGAAGAGGTGGAAGGCTTGCTGGTGTAACTTCAACAACAGTAGTAACTGTAGATGATACTAATGCTACAGATTTTGCTGTAGATGCCTCTGGTAATCCTGTTGGAGATGCAAAGTTAAGCTTAGTTTTACCAGACGGCACTGTTGAAATAAAAACCATAAGCAGTATTTCTAGTGCAACAATAACTGTATCAGAAGCTTTTTCACAGACACCAAATGTGAATACAATTTGGATTATTTCAAACGTAACTATAGAATCTCAAAAATTTAGAGTTATTACTGTTGAAGAACAAGATGGTGTTAATTATTCAATAACAGCACTTTCTTATGTAGAAGGAAAATATGCTTTTATTGAAGACGGAACAACATTACCAGCAAGAAATGTAAGCATTTTAAATGAGTTAAAAGAACCACCTGTTGGACTTACAGCACAAGAAACTATAGTTCCAATTAATAACCAAGCAGTATCAAAAATATTTATAAGTTGGCAACCAATAGTTGGTGTTATTGAATATCAAATAAATTATAGATATGAGAATGGTAATTTTACTACTGAAAAAGTTTCAAGACCTGATTTTGTTATTTTTAATAGTCAACTTGGAACATATGAGATACAAGTATTTAGTTACAACGTGCAAGGCCAACTCTCGGCTACATCTACAGACCTTACTTTTGAAGCTGTTGGTAAAACAGCAGTACCACAAGATGTAACCAATTTAAGAATAGAACCCATATCAGATCAATTTGTAAGGTTACGTTTTGATAAAGCTACAGATGTTGATGTAGTTCATGGTGGAAACGTAGTTGTAAGAGGTAGTAATATTGCAGATGGAACAGCTACTTTTACAAACTCTGTTGATGTCATTCCAGCTTTGCCGGGTAACGTAAGTGAATCTATTGTGCCGAATATTGTAGAGGGTGAATATATTTTAAAATTTAGAGATGATGGTGGCAGACTTAGTTCTGGCGAAACTTCAGTAATTGTAAATAGCCCTGACCCATTTCCAAAATTAGTTGTTTTAGCAGATAGAGAGGATACTGATGCAACACCTTTTGCTGGTACAAAAGTTGATTGTTTTTTCTCTGATGATGTTAATGGTCTTGTTCTTGGTTCGTTAGATGAACTAGATGGTGTTACAGATTTTGATGCAATTGCAGATTTTGATTTCTTAGGTGCTGTTGATATAACTGGCGGTTCTTATGAATTTGCTAATACTCTTGATTTAGGTGGAAAACAACCTCTTAAATTGCGCAGACATTTTGTCACACAAGGTTTTTATCCAAATGATTTGATTGATAAAAGATCAGCAAATATTGATACTTGGAGAGACTTTGACGGTGCTACGGCCTTTGATGTTGGGGCTTCATTATTAGTTGCCACAACTGACCTTGATCCTGACTTGTCAACATCAGCAACTTATGGCCAAAGCGGGACAACTATTACAATCACAAAAAGTTCTCATGGATATTCTGTAGGTGATTTTGTTGTTATAGATTTTACTGCCGGAAGTGCAACAGATGGTAATTATGAAATCGTTACGGTTCCTAGTACAAGTACATTTACAGTTACTTCAGCTACAAGTGCAACTATATCTAGTGGAACATCTTGTACTTATGGAGCAAACTTTTCAAGATTTAATCCATTTGTAAATGGTACTTACGTTGGTCGTGGTTTTAAATTTAGATGTGAGATGGATTCAGATGACGCTGCACAATCAATAGAGATAGACCAATTAGGATATACAGCAGAACTAGAGAGCAGATCTGAAACAAGTCTTGGTAATGCAGGTGCAACAGGTGGTGGTATTATTTCTTCTGGAACTTCGCAAAAATCAGTTACATTTACTAATTCATTCTTCACAGGTTCAACAGGAACAGGTGTTGCAGATAATACTGTTCTGCCTTCTGTTGCCATTACTATTGAAAATGCACAAAGTGGCGATTTCTTTGCTTTATCTTCAATTACTAGTAGTGGATTTAATATAGATATAAAAAATGGTTCAAGCCATGTAAATAGAGAATTTAAATATACTGCAACTGGTTTTGGTCGAGGCTCATAAATTATGATAACCTTAAAGAAAAATTAGTGTAAAATGGCTACCCACGATTACGTTATAGACAATAGTACAGGTGCTAATGTTCGTAGTGATTTAAATGATGTACTGCAAGCGATATTAACTAATAACAGTTCTGGTTCTGCTCCTAGTACCACTGCTGCATATATGTTGTGGGTTGATACTTCTAACTCTTTGTTAAAGATGAGAAATTCAGCTAATGATGGCTGGATTGAGTTAAGAACTTTAACTGGTGGTTTAACTTCTAGTGCTGATGCGACAATAAATTCTTTAACTGTAGGTAAAGGTGCGAACTCTGTTGCAGGTAACACTGTTCTTGGAGAAAGTGCTTTAGATGCTTCTGTCACTGGTGGAAATAATACTGCTATTGGTAAAAATGCTCTTACAGCCCTTACTTCTGGAACAGATAACGCTGCTTTAGGTTCAAGTTCTTTAGCAGCTACCACTACAGGTGCGGGTAATGTTGGTCTTGGTAAAAACGCATTATTACTTAATCAAACTGGAAATTATAATGTAGCCATAGGGTTAAATAGTATGGATGCTCATACGGCTGGGGATCAAAATACTGCCGTTGGATTCGCTTCATTGTCCGCAAATACGACAGCAGGGTATAACACAGCAGTAGGTGATTCAGCATTAAAACTTAATACAACTGGTTCAAGTAACGTGGCTGTTGGTACTGGAGCTTTAGATGCTAATACCACAGCCGCTAATAACACTGCGGTAGGTGCTGCTGCATTAGGAGCAAACACAACTGGAGCGCAAAATACCGCAGTAGGTGCTAACGCTTTAGATGCTAATACTACAGGAACTAAAAATATTGCTATTGGTATGCACTCAATGTCAGCAAACACCACAGGTGATCAAAATGTTGCTGTTGGTAGAGGAGCATTAAATGAAAACACAACCGCAGATAATAATACTGCTATTGGTTACTATTCATTGTTTGCAAACACAACTGGAGCAAGTAATGTAGCCGTTGGTTCTTCTGCTTTAGCAGCAAATACAACTGCTGACCACAACTTAGCCATTGGTTTGTCTGCTTTAGGGGTAAACACAACAGGAGCATACAATATAGCTATTGGGAACTATGCGCTAGATGCTAATACCACTGCTGAAAGTAATATAGGAATTGGTTGGGCGGCTTTAAGTGCAACTACAACTGGCGGTGGTAATATAGCTGTTGGAGAATCTGCACTAGATGTAAATACAACAGGAAGTAATAATGTAGGTGTTGGACAACACGCTTTAGGTGCAAACACAACAGCACAGTATAATTCAGCCGTTGGACGTAGCGCCTTATTAGTAAATACAACTGGAACTGAAAACAATGCTGTAGGAGCATTTGCTTTGAGTGGTAACACAACTGGAAGTAACAATAATGCTTTTGGTTATGCAGCTTTAGGTTCAAACACAACTACAACTGGTGCTACAGCTTTTGGTCATAGATCTTTAGGAAATAACACAACTGGAAATAACGATGCTTTTGGTTACAATTCTGCAAGATTAAACACAACTGGAAATTACAATGTTGCTATAGGTAATAGTGCTTTATATTCAAATACAACTGGAGATAAAAGCACGGCTGTAGGTTTTTATGCTTTACTTAGTGCTACAACTGGTGGAAGTAATACTGCTATTGGTTATAAGTCTTTAGATAGCTGTACAGATGGTCACGATAACACTGCTATTGGAAGAGACACTTTAACTGCTGTGACTACAGGAGAAAAAAATACAGCCTGTGGTACTGGTGGTCAGGGTGTTACTACAGGAGAAAACAACTCTTTCATTGGATATAATTCTGGATCAAGTGCTGCACCTTCTGGAAATATAACAACAGGAAGTAATAACATTTGTTTAGGAGATAATGGTATATCAAATTTATTCTGTGCAGATACTTCAATATCTAGTTCTGATTCAAGAGATAAAACAGATGTAACAAGTTTCAATATTGGGTTAGCTTGGATTGAAGCACTAAGACCAGTTACCTATAGATGGGATAGAAGAACATGGTACGGAACTGATGCAGAACCTTATGGTACACCTGATGGATCAAAGAAAAGAGCAAGACTTCATCTTGGATTTTTAGCACAGGAAGCACTTGCTGTAGAACAGGCAAATGGCTATGGATCTTCTAATGATGATTCTTTAATTTTAAATCTTACTGATGATGGCATGAGCTATGGTATGAAGTATGAAAGACTTGTACCCATACTTGTAAACGCTATTAAAGAATTATCTGTAAAAGTCACAGCCCTCGAAGCAGGGTAAACTAAAAGTAGCCTAATTTTATTATGGAAGAAAAAACCGCAGATGAAATCGCAGCAATTTTTACTGCTGCTGGCGATAGCGTAACTGTTATCGGTATCGCTAAAACATCAGATGAAACTGATACTGAATTTAAAGAGAAAATTCAAAGAAACGTAGAGCATCTTGAAATTATCAAGGCTTACAAAAAGCTAGATGAGACAACCTCTATTTGGACATCAGAGGATTTTACTGCTATTGATGCAGCTATAGTTAGTGGTAAGAAACTCTACTAAATTATGAATTTACAAGAAAGACTACAACAACTAGCTCTTGAAAGGCAGAATCTTATTATTGCCTTACATGAAGTTAATGGAGCGATGAAGATTCTTGAACAGCAGATTCTTGAGATTCAAGAGACATCCGAAGCAAACCAGCCATCAGATACAGAGGCATCAACCCCACAAGAAGCAACAGCACCATCAGAGTAAGTGGTGCTACCATTTTATTAAGTAATTCTTTAATCATATGTTCCAAAAAATTGCTAATGTTTTAAGTATTGTCTCATTTGTAATGGTAACTTCTGTTGTTGGGGGAGGGTACTTTGGTTACAAGTATGTAACTTCAGAACAGTTCCAGACAAAAATGATGAATAAAGTTCTTGAAGGAGTTAGTGGCATGATGCCTAAAGTATTAGAAAAAGGATTACCAAAAACAACAGGAATTTCTATGCCAGCACCACTAAAAAAATAATTGGAAATACATGAAATAAGTATTCCTGAGATTTATATCCCAGACGTACCAGAACCTTATAATCCTCATTATTTAACTATTACAAAACCACCTGAAATTGATGTTACTGGTTGTACCTATCAACATAGAGATATAAAAAATACTGGTAATCGTAATTTATTGCTGGAAGATCCAAATGGTGTGTTTACAACGTGTGATTTTCCATTTCCTAGTTTTATTCCTCTTGACTATACACCTGAGAATTTGGTCATTACAGAAGAAGTTCCTACAAATAATGAAAACCCACCCTTACCAGAATCAAAACAACCAGAGATACCAGAAATTAAAGAAGATAAACCGATTGAATTAGAACCTTGTCCTAGTAAAAAAGATCAGAGAGTAGGGGACTTTCGTAACGAAAAACGATTGGAACGTGTTATCGGCCATGAAAGAGGGCAAGATGGAGTTGAATGTATTACTCTTTATGAAGACGTTCCGTTTGTGGATCAATACATCCCAGAACCGAGCACTATTGTATCTACTGCTGTTATCGGTCTTGTGGCTGCGAGTTCTCCTCTTATTCTCAACATAATAAAACCAGCTATTAAGAATATATTTAAGAAATTAACTACTAAGAAAAAAGATAAATCTACTTAAGTTTATGAGTATGTGGGATGACTTGATTTGGTGGAATTTTAACAACAATATCTTCACATGTGATAGCACTAGGAGTATTAGGTTTAAAAGTAACTCCATCTTTTGCCATTTTTGCACACATCTCCAACCGATATAAACTTATTTCCATTTTAGTTTTTTTGATTAATAGTCTTTGAGCTTCGATATTTACTGCTGTTGCTTCATGACAAAGTGCTGGTGATTTACCTAACGGAATATTGAACTGAGCAGATATTCCATAATTTAAGTTAAAGTTGTCTTTCTCAAATCTTGGTATTTCTGAGTAATATTTTATTGCCCCTGTATCTTCGTCATAGATGGGTGTTCTTGTTATATATTCTTTCGGACGTGCGAAAGACCAACTATCTGTTAAGTAAGGTGTAATTGTAAGGCTAGGAGAAGCACAGACTATGCCCTGACTCATTCTGTAAGATGGCATAGCTGATGGGGTTATCATGGTCGCATTATTATTTACAACACCTTGAGCATTTGACGAAGGAGAAGCAACTGTTGTATTAGCTAAAACCTTTGTAGGGAAAAGGATTAAGGCTACTGTCCAAATGTAGTTATAGTTTCTACGGTTGTGCTTGTATTTATTTGGCGAGTTATGGTGGTGCTTGTATCTAATCCGGGTGTTATTAATGTTTCTTGAAGAGAAAAGGCTGCTCCATCTGTATTTATTGACCAGCGAGGTATAGCCTCTAAGTTTGGCGAAGTCCAACTAAAATTTACTCCCCCAACTGTTTGTTCATTCGTAGTCGTAGGAGTAGGGTTGATATATCCTGTTTCAGATTTAATATTATGTCCTGATGCTGAATAGCTGTAGCCTGTTCTGTATTGGTGGCTTGTGATCGTTTCATTAATTATTGATTCTGAAGTACTTGAAGTTTGGCTCGACCCTGTACGAAACTGTGGAACTACAGGAACAGCAAGTGTTCTTATAGGTAATGTTAATAAAACCAGCAACCAAAGTCTAGTCAATCGTAATACGAACAGTTGTTGATCCTATGCAGCTAGAACCAGATCCAAATGCACCAGTACAAGTATGAACACCTGATGAAAGACTTGTCATAGCACCTGATCCGAGAGTTCCTCCAGATCCTATAGTTGTTTGGCCGCCTAATACTGGTAATGCTGCAATTCCCGAACTAGGAGTTACGGCAGATGGTGTAGCGTCACCCATTGTTACAGATTCTGTTTTACTAAAAGCTGATCCAGCAGTTGTGATGGTTGTATCTGTTTGAATCATTGCTGGAACGCCATTAGATAACGATCCAACATTAATACCACCAATCTTTCCAGATGTTGTGGTATCTCCTACAGTTACAGATGGTGTAATATTATTTCCGCTTAATGAATATGTTGTTCCCACTTTATTAGTTACTACATAAGGCATATCAACACTTATCTGAGCAGAGGTAACAAATTCTTGTTTTATATCTGCAAAGGCAGCAGATGGAAAAAATAAAAGCAATGCAAATAGTTTTTTCATTTAATTCCTACATTTGTGTCTTTGTTATCCACTATCTTAGCAGCGTTTGTGGGTTTCTTTTTGTTCACACTGATACCATAAGATCCTAAGACCCCACTGGTCAGGCCGGCTAAAAACGCACCGTCATTTCTAATCTTATCCATGTATCCAAGAGTCATCATTGCCAAAGACCAGCAAAGAATCATAAATCTGACAGCGTGACCAAAAAGTTCACCCCAATCCGTACCTTCTTTTTCTTCTTGTTCCTCTGCCATAATAAGAATTTATTAGTCATACTAAACATAATTACCTATTTATGCAAATGACAGAAGTACAAGCAATGTTAATAGGGGCAGCAGCTACTGCTTTTGTTATGGTTTTATCTAATATGAGCAACCGCAGAGAAAAAACAATAATAGATATATATAACCGACTTAATAAGCTATCACAGGCGGTTAGTAGGTTAGAAGGCAAGATGCATTAATTTCTGCTATGTTTGGAAAAACAGACAAATCATGGTCAAAATTCTTAAGCCCATATTATTACGCTTTCTCACAACAACAACTTGTAAAAGATTAGTGGTTGACTTGTTAAGGGCAATTTGCAAACAAACCTCAAATAATCTTGATGATCGTGCAGTTGATATTCTTGAAAAACAACTTTTTCCAATTAAATGAACGTAAAAAAATTTCTAAACATAGAGATAGAAGAGGCACCAGCAGAGTTGCAATTATCTGTCGAAATGCGTTGTAGAGAAATTATGCAGAGTGAAGATTACGACAATATAAAAAGATACTGTACACATTTAGTAAGACACCAAATGCATCAAGATGTTTTTCTTGCTTCTATTCTTGGTAGGTTGGTAGAACTTGAAGCAGAAAATGTTGTTAAAAAAATAAGAGACAAACCAAACTTAGTTAAAAGATTTAAAAAAAGATTTTTTAAGTAATTTGATAAAGTCTTTGTTTTTCAATAGTTTTTTTCATTGACCAATACTTTATAAGTGTTTCTAGTTCGTTTATACGTTTTTTGGCCGCAGATATTTTTTCTTTTGTATTCATAATTAGCTTTCGTATTTTTTTATATAGGCTTGTTTTTCTTCTTCTGTAAAGTCTTTCATTTGCATTTTGTTAACTTTATCAACTTGATAATTAAATTTAAGTATTGCTGTTTTTATATGTTCAACAACCCAACGACCTTGCTCTGTTACAACTTGTGCTTTACCTCTTTCGTTAATAAAAACATAATGGTCATAACCTTTTAGAGTGTCATCAAGTAATTGTTTTTCCATTTTTTGCAAACGTAATTCTTTAAGTTTTTTCAACTTAATTGCAAATTTGTTTTTGTTGTATTTACTCATTTGTTTTTCCTTTTTGTTTGCTGTGTGAACCATCTTCAAAATCTTTTACAAAGGCTTTTTTTATTTTTTGCCAATTAGCTTTTATTAAATTATTGGAAAAATTGTTGCCAGAGATTGTTTCGCATTCTTTTTCAGAAAATTCATAATTCAGAAAAAAATCTTCCCAATCAATAAAAATAGCTTTATTTGCTACTGCACAAGCATATTCATCTGCTGTGTCTATGTTTGTGAAATCATAGCAACGCAGTATGCTTACATATAAAATTTTAGTATTTTTGCCATATTGTATGGTTACACATTTAAACTTAGCACCATCAAAGCTACGAATAACTGTCTTACCCATTAAGTCATCATAATCAATAGCAAGTTTTCGTCTTTTTTTAAAAAAGTCAATCATTTTAATGTTACCTCCTTACCAGTTAATCTTCGCATAAAAGCTGCAAAGCCTTCTGCTACTGCCAATGTTTCTTTCTCTGTAAAGTGCAAAGGTAATCTAAGGTCAAATACATTGTCTAAGATTGATTTTGTATATTTACAAATGTCTTCATATCTAATTGAATAAGGTAAAAATCGCCAGTTCCAAAATAATCTTGCATTTGCATTATTAGTGCCGCCTAAATAAGATATTGGTATATTTTGGCCATTACAAAGATGTAGTAGGCTTAGTTTACATTTTTCATCTAAGTCAATTTGCATTTGAATTGAATCTCGTACAGGTCTATTCATTGCTGTATAACCAGCAAGAACACCCTCTGGTATTAAATTTTCTAGTCTTGTTGGGTCAATTAAGTATTGATCTGATAAAGGAAAAGTAATTTCCTTAAAATCTTTCATTTTTTCTTTAAACAACATATAGTTTTTGTTTGTTTGTACAATAGTATTTTCAATCCTTTGTAATTGTGGTCTTGCAATAGCTGCACTTAAATTATTCAAACGACAATTATAAACTGGTAGTTGACATCTATATTTATTTCCACCACGACCTTCTATCATATGCAATTTGTAATTGTTTTCATAAGCACCTGACATATGAATACATTGCCACATTAACTCTTCATTATTAGAAACTATAATCCCACCTTCCCCTGCATTAAGCATCTTGTAAGATTGCATTGAATAAATCCCAATATCTCCCCATGTACCAGCCATCTTGCCATTATGTTTTACTCCAAGTGCGTGTGCTGCATCTTCAATAAGCACTACTTGAAAAGCTTTACACAATTCAACTACTTTTGACATTTCTGGCATATGACCACGCATATGAGAAAGCAAAAGAAATTTTGGCCTTGTTCTAATGATTTTGTTTTTTAAATCACCCAAACTAATTACATATTGGTCATTACATTCAACAAGAATAGGATTGCCACCAGCTTGTATTACAGCACTTGGTACCGCAACAAAAGTAAATGCTGGTATAAGCACTTTATCGTCATGTTTTACACCACAAGCTTTAAGTGCTAAAAAAATACCATTTGTTGCAGAAGAAACAGCCAAAGCATATTTGCAATTAACATACTCAGTAATTTCTTTTTCAAGATGCGTTACATCACTTGTCGTTTCTTTGTATTGATAACGAAAAAGTTTTTTTGTTTTTAGTGCTGTTTGTACAGCGTCGTTTACTAGGTCAGTATTAAGTTCTGCACCCCAGTTTATTTTTTCTAATTTAGTCACAGTCGGGACATTTAAATTGTAAAGGTTGTTTTAAGACCATTGCTGATAAAACCAGCATGGCCATTTTTGTTGGTGGTTGCTCGTTACTAAATGGCATAATTTTTTGATCTGCCAGATGTAACCCTTCGTTGGAAACTATCAAAGAATGTTCTGCTGATAATTTTTCTCCATGGCTTTTATCTAGTTGAGAAAATAAAATGCCATCGCCATATTGTTTGTTATTACAAGTGTGTGGTCTAAAGTCAAACCAATCGAGATCAAAGCACTCAAGACCAAGTGCTAGATGGTCTTGAAATACTTTTACATTATGTGGAAGTTTAGGGTTAGATACTCTTTTAAGTATTTTTGTCATTGTTAAAAAGGCATTTCTTCTACAGTTTTTGCAGAGGTACCTTTTAATACAGAGATTGACCCTGATACAAAAGATGAACCATTTTTAGACATTCTGTTCCAAGCACTTACTGGTATCTTGACAACTTTTTCGCCGGCATAATTTTCTTCGCCTTCTTGTGCTGTTATCCACTCGGTAAGAACCATGGCATCTGACAAAGTAAATTCAATATTGCCACCAAAGTCTGGTGACTTTTCTGATTTTTTTTCATTGTTTTCAAAGAGTACAAGTCGCCCTGCAAAAAGATTTTCGTAAGCCATAATTAAAAAGATTTAATAGGAATAATTGAGTTTGTTTCTTCCCAAGCAAGAACTTGGGGAAGGGCATACCGTATGAGTGGTTTACCCAAAGCAGTAGCCTGTCGTGGCACGTTGTACCACTCTGGACCTTCTTCTTTACCTCGCCTAGTGCTTGTTCGCCACTTCTTTATGGTTCTTTCTGTAATACCATATCTTTCAGCAAGGTCTTTGGTAGACAGGTAGGGTTGATCTTGTTCCATTACTTAAGTTTCATTTGTTTAGAAATAATTGCTCTGTCTAGTTCGATTTTTTGTTCTTGGGTAAGTTTACCCTGAGCAAATCTAGTGGCAATATTTTTTTTATGGTCTGTTAATTGATCTAAAGACGAAGCAATTTCGATAGCTTTTTTGGCTAGACCAAAAGTTGCATCTGTATCTGGTTTGTTTGATACTTTTTCTTTGACTTGCTCTCGTAAAGTCTCTATAACCTCGCCTTTATTTATATTTTTTTCTTGTACCTTTTCTTCTTCTTCCATATTAAAATCCATATCTGTCTCAAGACCTAAGATTAACTTAATGCTATATCTTCTTTGATATGTAACTGCACCACCCCAGTTATGGGTTTGGTTTTTCTTAGGGTTTGCCATATCTTTTTCAGATAAGAATATTGGCAGTTCGCTTTTAATAACGCCACCTTCTTTATGAATAAGTCTTGTAACTATAAGTGTTTCGCCTGTAGCACTACAGCCAAAGCCTTGAGAAATACAAAGACCATTTTTAAGAAGTACAGGTGTTACCAAAGAAAGCATTTGTTCCAAAGGTAGATAGCTGTAACCAAAAGAACCTACACCAACTTGTTTGGTCTTACCCATTGATGGAAATTCTGCTTGTGCTTTTTGTAAAGCTACTGCAAGTGCAGCGTGTGGGTTTGTTTCTGTCATTGTTTTAGTTTGTTTTGTAAGCCCAACTTGGTAGGCTGAGTGTTTGGATTTCTTCTGCATACCCATGCCAATAAGCATCTGTATGGCATTTAGAAATTTGTTTTAAGGCAGCTTGTCTTAGACTTAAACCTTCGGCAAGTGCATCTCCGTCTAACTCGGTAATGCTTATGGCATATGGGTAGACTTTTTCAACTGCTATAAATACAAATCGCTTTGCACCAATTACTTGTAAGTAATGAGCAGCTTGCAAGTGGTAAAGGTAGTTGGCAACTGACTTTATAAATTTGTCTGGGTGGCTGTTACCCTCGCCAGTTGTTTTTAGGTCGATAATAGTATCGCCATTTAAGAAGTCGCATCTTGCTTTACAAGTAAGACCAGTTTCTTTGTCCTCCTGCCAAAAGCTTTGTTCGGCAAGACCAACTGAAAGAAGTTTGTTTGCTATTGGGTGTGACCAAACAGCATTGGCAACATTAGAGGCAAGCTCGTACTCTTGGTTTGTTATAGGTTCTATACCTTTGGCTGCCATTTCTTCTGCTTGCACCTTACCAGCTTTGGTTGATCTACTAAGACAAACACCATAAGCTTTTTTTGCTCTGTCTGGTTCTAAGGTAAATGCGTGACATAACTCGCCAACTCTAAATGCTTTTTTTAGTGCTGGTTCGTGTTCTAACTTTTTCTGTTGATACTTGCTTTGGTAAAACACTTGCGGACAAGTGCTTGTAATAAGCTTTAGATCGCTGGCAGAATACGCTGGGTCGTCATGGTATTGCTGTGCTGGTATGTAACAAGCTTCAATTCTTTTCATTAAGTTTATCCTCTAGGTTTGCAATACGAATCTTAAGTGTTGTAAGTTCTTCTGCTTGTTTGACAATAAAGTCTTTTATGACATTTATTTTGCCATCTAAGGCCAATACAGTTTGACCTGTATTGTGACCAAGTTCTTTAGTTGTTGTTGTAAGAGTTGAAAGAACATCTATAAGTTGTTGATGGGATGCTGCTTGTTTTTGTTTGTTATCTTCTATTGTTTCAAGAATCTTTTGTATATCTCTTACCATTTGGCTACCTCTTGGCAAGCTAGTTCTACACCAGCACGACAATCTGCTTTGGTCATATCTTTAAGAGATGAATCAAAAGCGGTAAACAGAATACTGCCAACCGCTAGATAAAGGAATAAATGTCTCATGCGTTTGCCCTCTGTCTTAGTAAGAAAGAAAGCTGCTTTCTATACTTAGCAACATTTTTCTTAGCTGTACTTAAGTCTTGCCAGTTACCTGTTGCGCAACAAAAAGCGTAACGGTCTTGGGCTTTTTGAAATTTGACCTTGACTTGGTCTATCTCTTGCTGAAGTGATAGCATTTGTTTGTGGGGGT
>VTLG01000639.1_pt1 | contig 40809 bp, 58 predicted proteins | sample 4694571 | NCBI WGS metagenome assembly VTLG01 (sample SAMN12604809, study PRJNA352737) | marine metagenome | biome: ENVO:00000447; feature: ENVO:00000209|ENVO:00000569|ENVO:01000036; material: ENVO:00002151; isolation source: viral sequences binned using virsorter ...
GAGACGAATTTCGGGACGGCGTTATTCGTATCCCTCTCGAATCAAGGAACCCATAGGAGATTATTATGGCAATTACTCAAGCTGTATGCAACAGTTTTAAAGTGGAGATCCTGAAAGGCCTACACAATTTTACGGCAACGACAGGGAACGCTTTTAAACTAGCATTATACGACAACGAAGCAACTTTAAGCAAATCAACAACTGCTTTTCAACAAACTGATGAAGTAGCAAACTCAGGCACTTATTCTGAAGGTGGTGGTGCGTTAACATCTGTTACGCCAGCATTATCTACAGATACGGCTGTTTGTGACTTTAGTGATATATCTTTTACAAGTGCAACTATTTCAGCACAAGCTGCTGTAATTTATAATAGTTCAACTGTATCTGGTTTGACTACCAATGCATCTGTTTGTGTACTAGATTTTGGTGCAGTTAAAACTTCAACTTCAGGAACATTTACAATTACGTTCCCTGCTGCTGAAGCAACTGCTGCAATTTTAAGGATCGCATAGGAGATAAATTATGGCCACTATCCAAGGATGGGGCCGACAGACCTGGAATTCGGGTGCTTGGAATACCTTTGCACCCGTCGAAGCCACTGGTAATGGTCTCACTTCAACAGTTGGTTCCGTATCTACAATAACAACCAATATTTTTGGTGTCACAGGAATACAACTTACATCTACTATTGGAGATGCTACTCAAGCAAGTGAGTACGCAGCTACTGGTAATGCAGTAACAACATCGTTAGGCACAATGCCTAATCCAACGATTGTTGATAACCAATTATTAACTGGATGGAATAGAGGTGTAGGCACAACAATACCATTAGGATGGAACGCAGCATCTTGGGGTAATGGCGATTTTATTTTATCTGTAGGCAACGGTTTATCAGGTGCTTCAATGACTTCTTCTCTTGGAGAAGAATCACCAACAGGTAATGCAGACATAACCGCTACAGGTTTACCGACAACTTCTACTGTTGGAACGGCTGTAGCAACAGGTGTCGCAGTTGCTAATGCTACTGGTAATCCAATTACATCATCTCTTGGCACAGAAACTGTTACAGGTTCTTGTGTAATTACTCCTACAGGATTAGGAATGACTTCATCACTTGGTGATGAAACTGCTTCTGGTGTTTTCCAATCAGGTTGGAACAGAGGAGCTGCAGGTGATACAGGAACAATAATAGGTTGGAGTGATAACCTTTGGAATATTACAGAACAATCTTATCCAGTCACAGGTAATTCATTAACATCAAATACAGGATCAATGTCTTTCCGAGGAGATGTTGCACCTACTATTACAGGTGTTCAAGCAGCTTCAGCAGCATCGACTCCTGGAACTTCAGTATTTGTTACTGGCGTTCAATCAACATCATCAATAGGAACTTTCTCAATATCAGGTGATAACAATATAACTATTGTTGTTACCGAACATGGAATGACATCCACCACAGGAACGTTACCACAAACAGTTGATATACCAGGTGTTGGAACAACATCATCTATTGGCGCTTTAACGCTTACAGGTGATGCTAATATTACTTTAACAGGCATAGGAACAACAGCATCTCTTGGCGATGAAACTGCCACTGGAGGAGCTACAACAACCGTCACAGGTAATGCTTTAACTTTATCAGAGGGTGATGTTACCATCACCGCAGGTGCTACAGTATCAGTGACTGGTATTGCAATGACTTCAAGTATAGGACAGGCTTCACAAGCAAGTGTATATGAAGCGCCTAGTGTAGCAGCCACAATATCTAATGGAGTATTAAATATTAGTACAGATGTAAGCTTTACAGCGACTGGAGTTTCTGCTACAAGTAATACAGGGAATTTACAAGGTACCTTCTGGTCCGTTGTAGATGACTCTAACTCAGCCATAAGTTGGACAGAAGTTCATAAAGCTGCATAAAAAAAGTTTTGACAAACTTTGAAATAATAACTAAAACTTTATTAGGAGATTAAATGAGTTCAACTTATTCAACAGGCTTACGAATAGAGCTACAAGCATCAGGAGCAAATTCAGGTACTTGGGGTACTATTACGAACAATAACTTTTCGCAAGTTTTTGAGTTCGCTATTGCTGGTGTTTATTCTAAAGCAATTACTACAGGGACTTCAACAACGCTAACAAACGGCGATGGTCCACAATCTCAAGCAAACAACGAAGCTAGACAAAACCAATTAATTTTTACAGGAACAGTTTCTACCACTCATACAATTCAATTCCCTGCTACTCAAAAAACAATGGGGATTTACAATAACATTTCTGGTGGCGCAGATATATCTGCAAGACTAGGTGCTACAGGAAATACTGTAACGGTAACTAATGGTAAGTATAGATTATTAGCTACTGACGGAACTAACTGGTATGATATTTTTTCTTTAGCTGGTTTAGGTGAAGCTTGGCAAATTAAAACTGGTACTTACACAGCATCAGATGGAGACAATCTTTTTTGTGATACATCTGGTACTGCTTTTACAGTAACTTTACCTGCTTCTCCTTCAATTGGAAATCAAGTAAAAATTATTGATGCTGAAGGTACATTCGGTACAAACAATTTAACAGTAGGTCGTAACTCACAGAAGATACAAGGAGCTACATCAGATCTAGTAATTAGCACTAATGGTGCGGGCATTGCTCTCGTTTATGTAAACGCAGACAATGGATGGAGGTTGAAATATAACGACTAATGGCTAACTTACAAGATATAGTAAATAGAAGTGAAGTAGGCGCAATTAAGCCTTGGACAAAAGCAACAGCTCCAGCAGGTTACTTGTTATGTGATGGTGCGGCAGTTTCTAGAACAGATTATGCCGATTTATTTGCCGTAGTTTCTACAACTTATGGTGCAGGAAATGGATCAACAACTTTTAACGTTCCTCAATTACAAGGTAAAATGCCACAAGGTTATGATGGCAATACTTATAACTTAGCAGGTACTGGTGGTGCAAATACAGTTACAGTTGCTGTAACAAATAACCAAGCTGCTACAAATGCTACAAACCAATCAGTTACAGTAACAGGAAGTATTTCAAACACAAGTTTGACTACAGCTCAATTACCTAATCACACTCATAAAGGAATAAGTGGTGGTCAACCACACCCTGCAGGAAACGTAACTGGAGTACACGCACCAAACCCTGGTCAGCCTAACAGGGGCCCAGGTGAGGTTGGAACGCTTCAATATAACAATCCTTCAGGAACACATGAACCACAAGGATCAGGAACAGGTCATAACCATTCTCATACTTTATCAGGTACTTTAACTGGTAATATTACAACAAGTTTAACTGGATCTGTCACAGCGGCAGGTACAAATTCATTCTCACCTTTTGTGGTGGTTAACTATATTATAAAGCATTAGGAGATAAAAATGGCAGTAACACAAATAGTAATTCTTCAAAATGATCAGTTTGATATGACTACAGATACAGGTGGATTTTTTTCATTACCGTGGGCAGATTTAAATGGACCAAGTGGTCCTAACATGCCAGCTATACCTAACACTGTTCATGCAGTTATTTGGAACAATTTAATTGGAGCAAATGAAATTCAAAGTTATGATCCTAGCACTGGTATGATGACAGGTAATACAGCATTAAGTGCTGCAAGTGATGCAGTTGGATCTACAACAGTACAAGCATTATTAGATTGGGCAACAACAAGATACAGTCAAGTAGAAGCTGCTGAAACTGCTTATCAAACTGCTATAACTGATGGAACCGCTACTGATACTCAAGACTGGACAGACTATCAGTCTTAATCTATTTCTTCTTTTAAATCTTTATTAGGACCATTTACATCAACATAATGAATAAATAATTGGTGATGCCAATATTCTTTTGGTTGATTAAAAATAGGTCTCCAATGAGGTATTTCACATCCTTTATATATAACACCATCCCCTGAATTTATAATTACAGGTGTGTCTCCCATACACAAAGGCCATTTGTAATTCTTGTCTTTATAAAAATATTTTAAAGTTATTGATGCACTTATTTCACATGCATCTCTATCTGTATGTTTTTTAAGTTCCGCACCACCTATATAAATTCTGTTATAAGAATATATTGGCTTTAATTTTAATTTTGTTTCTTTTTCCATAATAGGAAGCAAGTAATGAATTAAATGATTAAATAGTTCTGAGTTTCTTGAGTGATGAGAAGAGGAAAGAGGTACTTGATCATCCCCTGCTGTAAAATTTTTTAAACTCCATGAAGTTAAATATTCAACCATGTCGGCAGACAACATGCCTTTTACATATTGATATTTATCTTTTTCTAACGTAGCCATGTTATTATTGCGTGTCTATCACCATTGGAAACTGGAAGAACAGAATGAGGAAAACAAAAGTTACTTGGAAAAACAACTGCACTTCCAATTTTTTTCTCAAGTATGTGTTCATCAAAAAAACAAAAGTTACCTCCATCAAAATTATCATTTAAAAGAATAGATATACTTATTAATCTTGGAGCTGAGTCAAAAGAATCAGTGTGTGTTGTGTAAGTTCCTTTTTCAGACCCCTTGTATAAAAGATGTTCATATCCTGTATCATTAGCATTTGCCCCTATATAAAAGTGAGGAAAATCTATTTGATAATTACTTATCGCTTTTTCAACACCTTTAAATACAATACCATCATATTGTAAATCTAAATCTTTTACGTAACAATTTCTTGTTGTTTTATCGACTATTAATTTTTTACCTGTGCCATCACCATTAACATGACTGTTTTTAAAATCACCATCTTTGACAGATTTAATTATATCCTCACAATCTTCTTCACTTAAAATATTGTCATATAGTTTTATGTAATCTGTAATCTTTATCATTTATAACCTTTCTTTTTCCAAAACATTTTTTTGTATCTATCTATAAACTTACTTTTAACCAAACTTAAAGTTTTGTTGTGAAGTTTTTCAAAATAAAAACCTGACCATCCTTTCCAAGATTCTCTTTTAAATGGTATTACTTGAACCATAGGTTCTCCTTTTTTAATTATAAATTGTTCATCTCTTTTATGTAAAATAAAAGGAAAATTAATTAAATTAATATAAACATCTGTGTCTACCACACCAGATATAACCTCAAATCTTGATTCAATTCTATTCATAGGTTTTATAAATAAACAACTATAACCCGGTGGTGTTTTAATTAACCATTTGTTATGAAACTTACCTGCATTCTCTCCTGTTACTTTATGCCATTTTTCAGGAAGTTGTGATCGATTATGAAAACCAAAATCAGAACTTTCATGATTAGCGGGCATGACACTAAAATCATCATCAACAGGATCTATTAAATAATCTTGATCAAAAGGTATTATGTAACCCATTGTTAAAGAATCTAAAAAAGGAATACATGTTTTAACTGTGCTTTCGTGATAATTATTATTTTTAAATCTTTCTAAATTTTTATATTCATCGGGAATAAATCTAGAAGCGGGTTTTGGATGTGGCCATATATCAAGCATAGATTTTTCGGTGGCACAAAAAGTAATTTTTTTATTTATCACTGACTACTCCTGGTTTTTGTATAAAGTTAAAAGACATAGATCTTCTTATTTCTCCTTTTATTTTAGTTTTAAAAGGCATTACACAATGACTGTGTTGTGCCTCAAAAATATAAAACTGACCTACTTTAGGTTCCATCCAATGGCAAGCAACACCATCAGGCCAAATAAAACCTAACTTACCATCTTTAAATTTATGAGGATCTTTCGTATCATCAATAAATTCAGGTACTTTTAAAAACAAAACAGTAGACCATCCTGTTCTATCATGATGAGTGTGTGGTGGATTATACTCTCCCTCTTTCATATCATTAATCCAGCAGCTTAATATTTCTAGTTTTTTAGTTCCTTGGTACATCCCTGTTTTTTCTAAAGTTTCAACGTAATCGTTCATACAATCAACAATGTTTTTAGATATTTTTGTTTCACCAATTAAATGAGTAAATTCTTTTTCTGAATCTAACCTACCTGCAAGTCTTGCACCGAAAGAAGCTAACTCTTTTTTACGTTCTTCATATCTATTATTTAAATCATCTATAGCATCTAAAGGAAGATCATATCTTTTAACTATCCTACCAAATACGGTTGTTTGTGCTTTCATTTCTTCCACCATAAAATAATTGTGTACCTTTCTTTTTTCTCTATTGGTTTTACACCATGATAAGTTTCAGTACCATCAAAGAGTGTAATTGTGCCTTTTTTTGGTTTTAAAATAACATTGTCTGTGTAAAACTCACCACCTTCATAATCATCATTTAAATAAATTAAAGTATTGTATTTTGTATTTTTTCTACCATCGTCCCAATCACATTTATCACCATGTATGTGTAGACCACTTGAAGAGTTTATAGGCCATGTTTGTATGTGTATGTCATCTAATTCTAAAGAAAGATTATACTGTTTAAAATAATCAATTGTTTTTGAAATAAGAGAAGTATCATCATGAATAAAAACAACTCTTTTACTCCAATCGTGTGGTTCAACATTTTTATTAGCTTTATTGACATAATAACTACATTGATCTTCCGATAAAAAATTATTGTCTATTATCATTTAAATATCCTCAACTACTAATTGGAATATTGCAGAGTATCTTCCTATTGGACTTTTAGAATTCCATAATAATGGACTATGTAAGCAGTCTTTTGATTCAAATAAAATAGCTCTGTTTTCTTTAAACCCTACATGAATATCAATCTCATACCCTTTCTCGTCTTGTCTGTAAAAAGCTGTTCCACCATTTATTCTTTCATCACTTCTAATGTAAACAAGAAGCTGATATTCGCATTCATTTTTTACATAATCTATGTGAGGTATAGGCTCTTTAGTATTAACCCACGTCCATGAATTTAACTTACAACTAATTATTTTTTTGTTAAATTTTTTTCCTAATGCTGTTTCAAATATAGAAAAATCTGCTGAAGAAAGTGGACCATTAGAATACCATATGTGATCAATACCCTCAATGTAATTTCCGCTAGAAGTCCACTCTAAAAAAGGAATGTTATTATAAATTTTGTTAAATTCTTCTTTAGGTAAAAATTCATCTATAGTAGTTAAATTAATACTCATTTAATAATATCCTCTTCTGTTTTGTTTACATACCAAGTAGCATTAGTATATCTTGTCCCAGATCTAATTGGTAAAACTTTATGTTTTGTTTGTGTTCCATTAAATAAAATTATTTTACCTTTCTTTGGTTTTATAATTTTATCATCTACAACAGTCTCACCACCTTCGTAATCATCATTTAAATTTAAAACTGATGTAAGAGATTGATGTTGAAAATCAAAATGTTCCTCTTGCCATTCTCCTTCAGGCCATTTTACGATTTGTGCATAATCTACAAAACTGTTTTTTAAAATTTCATCAACAAAAAAATTTAATTTATTTATTAAAAACTTAAAAGCAAAATCTCCTTTTGCAGATTGCGTGTCACAGTCAATTATATAAATATATCCAGTTTCTGTATTTCTGTGTTTAAAAGTATATGGATTAGTATTGTGATATTTTACAAAAAAATCACATAAGTCGTCACTTATAAAATTCTCTTTTTCAATTAGCATTCTTTTTTATGCCCCTTTCATAACATGAATTCGCTGTCAAGAAAACAATTATAAAAAGATTACTTGATAATTACTACAGACGTGTTTAAATTAGATCTCACCCAAAAATTATAAATCAAGGAGATATTATGGAAAATCAAGAAGTATTGAAGGCTATAGCTACCCTTGCTGATAAGGTGAGTCGCTATCATGAACGTTTATTAGCAGTGGAAAGAGACAATGACAGACTACAAAAAGAATTATCGGAACACAAAGAAGGCTCTCATATTCACACAATTCAAGGAAAACCATATAACTCTGATGCCACAGTAATGGTTAGTGGTTTAGATTCTGATGTAGACTGCGAAGCTTGTAGTGCTTAATCAGGAAGATATAAATAATTAATACTTGACCTTTCAAGAGTATCTAAAGCATCTTCTTTTGTTTCTACTAAAGTTTCACCAGCTAAATTAAAAGAAGTGTTTAGTAAAATAGGCACTTGAGTTTTTTCATAAAATAATTCTATTAAATCATAAAAACTTTTATTTTGTTTTTTAGTTAGTGTTTGAATTCTACATGTACCATCAACATGAACAATAGAAGATATGATATTTTTCTTCTCTTCTTTTACAGGTATAGCATAGGACATGTAAGCTGATTCTTTTATTCTTCCCATCTCAAACCAATCTTTTGCATGTTCCAACAAAACAGTGCCTGCAAAAGGTCGGTACCATTCTCGTTTTTTAATTGTATTTACAATGTCTTTTCCATCTTTGTTTCTAGGATCAAACAATAAAGATCTATTACCCAAGGCTCTTGGACCATACTCCGATATATCTTGAAATAATGCAACTATTTCTTGATTTAAGATCTTTTCAATTGCTTCTTCTTTACTTGTAATTATCATACCACAATGCAGCTCCTAATGCTGTACCGCCATCATGAGGACAAGGGTCAACAAAAAAATTAACGTTTTTAAAATATTGAGTATATTTATAATTGTTTACACAGTTTAAAAAATAACCTCCAGACAAAACAATATTTTTACAATCAGCAGAAACTAAAGCTCTTTCAATAAGATCTATTGTATATTCTTCTGTTACTTCTTGAACTTGTTTAGCAAGATCTTCATCACGCATACCATCACTGTTTCCATATGAAGATAAACCCATTGCTTTACCAGGTTCATTACTAACACCATCATCTATAGTTGCATAAGTTTTAATAGTAGAACATAAATGAGAAAACAAAAGTCCGGGGTTATAAAGTGAAGATATATTGTAATTACAAGAGTTAAAGTTAAAATTACTACTATATAAATGAGACTCAAAAGTTTTATCTTTAAATGATTTTATTATGTTTTTTAATTTAACTTTATTTTCTAAATTTGTTTGAAGTGGAGAATATTTACCACTACTATATTTTTTATATAATGGATTTACATTTAAATTATTAATTAAATATACACTATCAACCTCTCTATAAATTTCAGGATGAGGAAATTGACAATAATGTTCAGGATAAGGAGAAGCTCCTCCACCATCAATAATAATACATAAAGCTTCATTAAAAGGAGCTAAATAAAAACCAGCAACTGCGTGGTACATGTGATGTTCGTTTCTATTAAAAAAATAATTTTTAATACTATACTTTTTACAAAGACCTTTTATTATAAGTTCATCTTCATGAACATCTGTGTTTTCATTCCAATAAGGAATTCTACCCCATGAAGTAAAAACAAAAAAATCATCAAAGTTTTTTATCTTTTTAAAACTTTTATAATCAAAATCTTGAGGAGTAGGGCTCCAATATTTATTTTTACTAAAACGACTTTCTTCAAAAAATTTAATACTGTCTTCTTCTTTTATGCATATTGAAGAGTCGTGTGAAATATTAACACCGACTGTCATTATTTATTCTGGCGTTTCTCCTAACATGTCAGCCAAAGAAGGAGCAAATACTTTTACATCTCTTCTAATTTTTTCAGCAGTTGTAGACGTTCCTGGATTATCAACATCAGCTTGAGCTGCTGCTTCCGATTCATATTCTACTCCTGTATCAGCATGCGTAATTGTTGTTTCAGTTTTTACTTTGTAATGTGGAATTCTTCTTCCATCACTTGTCTCAATATGTCCAAGTAATTCAGCAGGTTCAACTATCGGCATCGTCTTTTCTCCAATTTATATTAAAGCTAATAACAACTCTGTCATTATTAGAATTATTTGTTTGTACTTCATGTTGTAACCATGATGGGAAAAAAATCAAGGAATTTTCTATTGGTTCCCATTGCACGCTGTGAGCGAGGTGTACAGACGCTTTATCTGTTTTGGGGGGTGATAACACCTCTGACTGTGGTTTAGGCTCTAGAAACACAATATTTCCACACTTTTTAGGAGCTTTTAAATAAAATACACCAGATAAATAGTTGTATGGGTGTGTATGTACATTGTTTCGTGATCCCGGTGGGTTTATCATACCCCACATACCAGTCATCTCAGGATTGTAATTATCGTCAACATCCATGTGATTAAAACAATCTTTAGCATATTTAAGAATGTCACCAACCAACGGATTAAATTTTTTAATACTATATATTTCATCGTGACTATGCCAACCACCAATGTTGGAACGAGGCATACCCATCTCATCTTTTTCTTTTAATTGATAGATGCTATCTATAAGATGTTCGTGGCCTTTTAGTTGTAATGAAAATACTGGGGTAATAAATAGGGAGTGTAGATCAATCAAAGTTGTCCTTTCGTGACCTCCATAAAACTGGCTATAATGTGCACCTGATTGGCAGCATTGGCTTGAACTTTTAGAATATCACTTTCTTGCAGAACTAAAGGTTGTGTCAATAATTCTGTTGTTGTATTTGTAGCAACACTCTTTGCTTTGAATATTTCAAAGGTTGCAGCACCTCTGACAACTTCAACATCAACTAAAGTTGTTGAACCAGAGTCATTACAAACTAAAAGAGATTTTACTACATCCGTAGTAGGCGGAACTGGTGGCGTTGCACCAGGATCAGCCGTAGGAACTGTTATAACAGTTGTTAAATTTGTTGTGGTAATATCTACCATTGCACTTTTAAAAGTATTAGCCAAGGAAAAAAGCCTCCGACTGTGATTGTTCTTTTAAATCTTGTTGGTAGTTTGTGTTAAGTAAAAGAATAATTTGATCTAGTAATTGAACCATTTGATCAAACTGATTGGCATCATATTCTGGCGTTGCATTAGGTAATCTAGTAATTGTTATTTTAGCCATTATCTTCTTCCATCTGGTCTAAGTTGTAGCTTTGTAGATCCAAGCCTCCAAGCTGTGTCATTAACTGTATTAGTTTCATATTTAATTTTCACCGCTCTACCTCTACCTCTTACATCAATCTTTTCTGTTGTGCTAGTAATAGTGCCTGTTGTAGTTACATTAGCTGCAGATTGTGGATACTGCTCAAGAGTTAAAGTGGCTGTCATGTTATTAGTAAGATTATCAAAATCTGGAACCAATCTACTAACTGACATAAGCTCATCACCATCAGCAATTTCAACAGATCCTGAAGTTAAAAAAGCAGAAAGAGCTGTGCCATCCGCTTGATTGTTTCCCGACTCATGTTCATAAATGTAAGAAGCTCCTGCTGTTAAACCTAAAATGCTAGATGCATTTGCTGTTACACTTGTACTATATTCTGTTGCAATTGGCTGCTCATATACATAAGCACCAAGCCAAGTTGTTCTACCTAAATTTAATGTATACCAAGTATTTTCTAAATAATTGTAAGCAACACCTCTATCTATTTGTGTAGCATTTGCTGAAGGGTAATACCAAATAATTTCATTAAAAGCTGTATTTATACCACAAGCAATATCATTTCTGTTTGTGTAACTGAGATCATCAAATACATAATCTTGTACAGAACATGGCATTTTTTTGACAACACCATCATACATATAAAAAGAATTATCGGACATCCAATACGCTCTACCATTAACTTCTATAGCCGCATGCTGTGCTATTAATCCACAGTTTGCACCAAGTTGTCTAAGACCAAAAGTAAAGGGTGTACCAACAAATTGAACACCATGAAGTGAGGTGTCTGTCCAAACTAATATTTGACCTGATGATTTGACAGCACCTACTATTCTAGAACCATCCGATATACGAAGTGAACCAGCTTCATTTGTTGCTACTGGTGTATAATCTGTAGCATCTTCTCTGTCAGAAAATCTAAATAACAAATCATCTTGTGTAGCTGTATTACCTATTGTTGTCTCTGTACCAAAAATCATTAAATGTCTTGTGTCAGTAGATACCAAACTAAATCTAGAAGCAGTAGGAGCATTAGATAAAGCTGTTGCTCTTGCATCTACTGAACCAGAAATATCTTTAATATATGTGCTACCATTTAAAACTGTAGCTATTAAATCTTCACCAAAGTTGTCTAATGACCAACTTCGTGCAGCAATGGTAACAGTTGACGAAGTACGTGGTGTATCCCATGTGCTAGTATTCCAAGTATCCGTGCCCCATCCATATCCATATGTTGAAGTAGAAGGACCAATATTTATTTGATAATTAGCATTACCTGTTCCGCCACCACCAGAAGTAGATCCAGAAGCTGCGCTTGTATGTGTAACTTTGTAAGTGTTTGCATCAACATAAGTTGTAACTTCAAACTCGTTATTCATATCTAAACCATCTATTGCGGAAAAAGAATCAAAGGTTACAAAATCACCTTCATCAGCACCGTGGTCTGCGTCAGTTACTGTCACTGTTGTTGTGCCATTTGTTGTAAAAGGATTTGATAATCCCGATGCTGTCTCTCTAATAGGTGTAATGTCATAAAGAGCACTACCTGAATATAAGTATAATTTTCTATCGGTTCCTAAAGCAAGATATCTGGTTCCGTCTAAACCAATCCAGCTATGCGTATCACGGACCACGCCCACAATAGTCTTGTTTGGATCTGGTAGATATGACCAGCCTTTCCATCTTTCAGGTTTTCCATAGTGAAAACGCACAAGATTTGAGTCAACGTACTTACGTTGATCCCCCGCTGAATAAGCGGTATCTTGTTTGTCAATGCCTGGTTGGAACTTTAAATCTACTAATTTCATGGCCAATTATTCTACCTTATTTTATCATAAAGCTAAAGATCAATTTTAGGTTCGAACCATATAATAACGGCAAATCTAGGGATACTGTTTTTTACTGTATATAATAAAGGAGAGTGATAACAATCAGAGGCATTAAATAAAACAGCTCTATTTGGGTAACAGCCAATAGCCGTATTTAAATCAAATCCATCGTCAGTAGGCTTATAAAAACCTGTTCCAGCGTTTAAATTAGAATCTCCGTTTAAATAAATAATAAGATGTTTTTCTGTTGGAAACTGTAATGTATCTACATGTGGAAGAGGTTCTTTTGTATTTACTAAAGTAAAAGCAGCTAAATGAAGATTTTTTATACCAACTTTAAAATGTTTTATAATAGATTTTTCTAAATCTTTTAGTAAATCATCATCCTTATATATTTTATTTGAATAAAAAACATGTTCAACTTTGTTATATGTTATCTCTTTTCCGTAATCTAAAGTAGCACAGTAAACAGATAACTTTTGAAATAAATCTTTAGGTAAAAAATTATCTTTTACTTGTAAGTCTAAATTCATTTCTTTTCCTGTGATATAAACTGCGTGGCTACATTACCTTTGAATGAATAATTACCCATGTGTGTCATACCACTAATAATATCAGCATATATTTTACCACCTATTTTTTGCCATAAACGACAAAATGCATAATCTTCGGACAAATATCTTTTGGTATTTGGATCTATCATCGTGTCAAAAAAAGCATAGTTCCAATCAGATGTGTCATGATAATCAAATGTTTTGTCATGAGGATCATTTAAATGTTGATCAGATTTAAATTTAAGATTGGGATAAGCTAACGCCATCTTTTTAAATACGTTTTTTTTAATTAACATAAATCCCGTTGCACCATCTAACACTTCTATAAATCCTTTTTTAGCCACAATATTTTTTGGATCTTTAACATTTAAATTATATTGTAAAGAAGCAGCGTGTAATTCATTTTCTTTTATATTAGGATTTTCTTTTACTTTTTTTATAGTCTTAGTCCAATCAATGGTTTTTCTAGGATAGACTCCTGTGACCACATCTTCATCTAAGTCTAGCATACGAAACACAGACTCAGGATTAAAAGCTAAATCAGCATCAATAAACAAAAGATGTGTATATTGTTTGTCATCCATAAATAACTGCACCAATGTATTACGAGCTCTTGTTACCAAAGACTCATTACCAATAGTTCCAAATTGTAATTCTATTTTTTTACTAGCTGCTAAAGCTGTTAGTTGTAAACAACTTTTAAAATAATCTGCTGTAATCATGTTGCCATAACAAGGCGTACCTATAAAAATTTTTGATGTCATAAATTACCTATGGCTATATTTGATGATATTATTATTCTTTCTCCAGGATCAAAGTTATTTCCATCATGTAAAAGAGTGCTAGGAAAAAAAACAAGTTTTCCTACCTCTGATTTTTCAAAGTGAACAAGTGTTTCGCTTGTATGGTTAGGAGAATAAAATGTTGTGCCCCCATGATCAGTTAAATAAAGCACGCTTGAAAAATTTTCTTGTTCTTTAATATCTTGAATATTTCTATGATTATGAGTTGTGTGTATACAATTCTGACCATAAAGAGCAGTCCAATATTGTTTAATATTAAAACTCTTACCCTCATTTAAATATAAATTATGTAATATACCCATTATTTTTTCATACTCATAAAGTTTTGTAGGTTTTTTATAATCAGTGTAGTAGTTTGTTTTTTGATTATTAGAATTAAACAGTGAACTTATCTCTTTAATTTCATTTTTTTTACTTAAAACTTCTGTTATTAATCCATCCATTTCACTTATAGAAAATTTAAAAGTTCTAAATTCTGTAGTAAATAAATGTTTATATTCAAAAATCATTTTTAATATAACTCACTGTTAAATATTCTATTTTCTTTATCCATCCTTTTGGAATGGCAATGGCACCACCACCTGTAACATCATCTTTGTCTTTGCTATAAGATCTCATAATAACAATTCTTTCCTCATTATTAGTAACCATCCAACCTACTTCTTGGCACGTAGCTAAATGAGCATCCACAATTTCTTTTATATCAAGCCACCCGGTTTCTGTATCACGTGCATCTAACCATGTCACACGAACCATTGGTACTTTATCAATGTTCATATTCTACACCGTAATTTAAAGCGACAGTTATTCTTTTTTTGTCTGTTGTATTTTGACTTACTGAATGACGTATAGAACCGTCAAAAAAAATAACTGTTCCATTTTTTACTTGAATGTATTTAACATCATTAAAATTAGTTGAGGCTTCTTTCTTTTTTATTAAAACAAGATTATTGTCTGCATGAAAAAAAAATTTTGCATCTGTGTCTTCAACATCAATAAAAACAACAACAGATAAAACAGCTCCGTGTGTATGTGGTTGTGCATAATTATTTTTATCATACCAATTTATCCAACAATTATGAACTACGAGTTTTGGAATATCATAATCTTCATTTTTTATAAAAGAATGTAAATAACCCTCTATTTCATTACATAAAATTTTTAAAGAAGAATACCTTTGATGTGAGTTCCAAGCTGTTCTTGAACCCATAACGTTACATTTTTCTTTAGGTGTTGAAGAAAAATTGTGAATTTGTTTATTATCCTCAACCAAAACAATCTGTTTAATTTGTTTTTCCCATTCTTTAAAATTAGGTAATTCAAAACTAAATATTTCATTTGTAAAAATAGGAAGTCTATTTATTTGTACTGGTTTCATTTTCTTTATAAAAAATATTAAGTGTATATCTACTAGAGCTGTCCCCAAAAGATTGTAAATCGGAGTGTGGTATTTTTAAGCCATTAAAAAACAATCCTCTGTTCTCTACAAAACCTATATGCGATGATAACTTTTCATTATGTAGAAACCCTGTGCCGTTGTTAAGTAAAGGTTCTCCCTTTACAAATAAAAGAAAGTTAGCAACATTACCTTTATCATCATCAGTATGAAACAAAGGTTCTTTGTTATTTTCTCGTAAATGTGCACTCACAGATATTGGCTCAAGATTTCTATGGGGAAAGAAATATTGTTTAATTAATTTAAGTAAGGGATCATCATGAATACTTTTATTAAAAGTATGTCGCATGCCATATAACTGGCCTTCTGGATTTTTTACTTCATCGTATTTTAATTTTGTTACAGTATCTTGAAGTGACTTTAACGTAGCCTCATCTAAAAAATCATCAACATACATGACAAACTTTGTCTCTTTGTGATGTTGCATTAATTATCTAAAAGTTCAGGATCATCTTTTTTTATTAAAGCTAAGTTGAAAGATACAGATCTTCTTTCTTCATTTGGTGTTCTAAACGGATATACGCCGTGTGCTAACCAGTTTGGAAACAAAAATATATCACCAACCTTTGGTGATTCTTGATGTTTGTGTCCACTAAACGTAGCAGCTTGACCATTTAACCATACTATATCACCCACTGTTGGGTAGTGATCTTCTTTTGCATACTCTGCTGGTAGACTTGGGGGTACTCGTAAATAACATACACCTGATAGTTGACCATCATGTATATGAAAAGGATTAAAGTCTCCTGCCCATTGGCTCACGGACCACATAGATTGAATTACCATCTTACCTACATACTCTGGTTTAATTGTTTCACTTGCTGGTGGTATAGAGATATAATTCTTTACCATTTCACCAATTAATTGCACCATTGGTAAAAACTCGTCTGTGTTCATCCAGTCTTGAGGATAACGAACTTCTTGTTTAACATTACCTGCTAAGTTACCTGAATGATCAAACTCTTTCGATAACTTTTTATCAGTCAACATTTCTGTTGCTTTATCATCAAGCATTTTAGTAATGAAGTCAGGCATTCTGCCTCTCATTATTGTAGGACCAAAAGGTCTTATGGTATCAAATTTTAAAACTTGTTCAGTTGATTTTTTCTTTTTAGGCATGATATCCCTTTCATTCTTTTTAAATATCTATTGTCATATAGCAAATATTTGCCTATAAATATAGGATTAAATACTTGGCTTAATTACAAGGGCAGCCTCCTTGCATTATACAACAATCATGATTTGCAAAAGGAGAACATGCTAAAGAAGATTTTTAAAGCTGCAAAAAAAGCAGCACCTATTATTGGCGCAGGACTGGGTTTTTTATATGGTGGACCTATGATGGGTTCTGCTATAGGTGGTGGTCTTGGTAGTCTTATTGCGGGTAAGAGCCCAAGAGATGCTCTTAAATTTGCCGCATTATCTGGATTAGCAGGTGGAGCTCTTGGTAGATTTGGTGGACTTCAAGCTGGTCAAGGGCTTGGTGGTTTAATTCCTAAAGCTGCCACATCAACAGCAGTGCCACAAAGCGTTCTCAGTGCAGCCCAAGGGGGTAATAAAGTTTTACTTAAAGATGCAATAATGAAAGGCGCAGTACAAAAGCCAGGTGTTCTTGGATCAATAATGAATTTTGCAAAAGCTAATCCATTAAAAACAGCGGGTGCTCTTGCAGGATTAACTGGACTTCTTGCTTCTAAAGAAGAAGAAAACAAGGGACCTAATATGGAAGACGTATATGGTAAGGTACCAGGCTTTACTAACATAGGTGATGCACCTGTAGGTGGCGTCAGTGTAGTTCCTTTCTCTCAGTATGGACCTAATTTGGTTAACAGAGCTGGAGGCGGAGAAATAAATGGTTTAAAAAATTTAGGTTTAAGACAAGGTGGTTTTCCTCGTAAGAATGGTAAGATTGCAGGACCGGGAACCGAGACTAGTGATGATATACCAGCAATGTTAAGTGATGGTGAGTTTGTTATTAATTCAAGAACTGTAAGAGGACTTGGTCGAGCGATGGGTGGCAAAGGTAAACAAGATACTAGAGACAGAGGATCAAAATTCTTATATAGTTTACAGAATAAATATGGAGGTAAAAGATAATGGCTGATGAAATAATACAACAGCAACGGCAAGCTCCGTATATTGAAAAAAGATCTGAGCAATTACTTGCATCTGTGTTTGGTGATCCAAATGCTGTAAAAAAAGAAGGCGAAACAGAAGAAGCTTTTCAATTACGTAAACTAGGTAGAGCAGGTATTGCTCAAACTATACCAGGTTTTCAATTTGCAGGCTTTACTCCAGAACAACAACAAGCTTTTGGATTAGCATCACAGCAAGTAGGTGCTTATCAACCAGCTTTACAACAAGCAATGGGAAGCGCAGCTCTTGGAGGAGGTGCTTTAACAGGTGGCATCACTCAAGCATTAGGTGCAACACAAGCATATAATCCAGCTTCAGCTCAAGCGTTCATGGATCCATATCAACAACAAGTTACACAACAGGCATTAGCTGAATATGATAAACAAGCACAAATTGCTCAACAAGGTTTAGCCTCTCAAGCACAAAAGGTAGGTGCTTTTGGTGGCTCACGTATGGGTGTTCAAGAAGCAGAGCTTGGTAAAAATTTAGCCGACATTAAATCAAGAAGAATTTTTGAAGACTTATCACGTAACTATCAACAAGCTCAACAAGCAGCGATGGGTGCTCAAGAGTCACAACAAAGAAGACAATTACAAGCAGGGCAACTACTTGGTCAAGCAGGGCAAGGTTTAGCTAGTCTAGGTAAAACTCAAGCTGGTCTTGGTGCTCTTGGTCAACAGTTAGGTCAAGGAGATGTTCAATCACTATTAGGTGTAGGTGGTATGCAACAACAACTTGGTCAAGCACAAATGGAAGCTGCTAGACAACAACAACTTCAAGCACAACAAGAACCATTTAGAAGACTTGGTTTTGCTAGTGATATATTACGAGGTACTCCAAGTAGTGGTATCATGTATACTCAACAGCCATCCGTTAATCCATATGCACAAGCACTTGGTCTTGGCATTGCAGGAGTGGGAGCTCTTGGTCAATTCGGTCAAGGATTTGGTGGTTTATCAGAAGGACTTGGTAACTTGTTCGGAGGTAATTAATGCCATTACCAGCAATATTATATTATGGTGGTCTAGGTGCATTACGTTTGGCTCCTACTCTTATGAGAGCAGGTAGTGCAGGTTTAAAAGCTATTAGAAGTGGTGGCGTACAAAGAGGTTTAAAAAAATATTTTACAGGAACTAAAGGTAAATTTCCTCTTCGTTCAGGAGCGCAAGGTCCCACTGTTCCGGGCACAGCACCGGGAATAGTTAGACCAGGTAAATTTGGTGTGAATTATTTAACTCAAGCTGGTCTTGGTTATGGCGCTTACGATTATTTAACTGGCGACGCTGAACAAAGTGTGGCTGACGGACAAAGAGTAGTGCCTGAATCTGCAACTCCAGGTGGTCCTGCAGGTATGACAATAGAAGAAGGTAAAGCAGCAGGCATAATAAAAGATAAAAAAGAAAAACCTGATGATGCTAAAGTAACAAGTGATGATATTAAAAAAGGAGATCTGGATGATTTCATCAAAGAACGTATAGACTTGTTCGAGAAATACATTGGTGATGATACAAGAAAAAGAACAAAGACTGCAGGGTATAATGCTATGGTACAGTTTGGTTTAAACCTCGCTACAAAAAGAGGTAACTTAGTAGAGGGTATTGCAGAGTCTGCAAAAGAACCACTAAAAGAATTTGCTAAACTAGGAAATGACTTAATGGATCGTGCTGCAGCTATTAAGAAAGCTGGTATAGAGTCTGGTGTATCTGCTTATGATAAATCTAAAGATCGTGAGATTGATGAGAAAGCAATTGCAGCAGATATACTTAAAGAAAGAATAAAAGCAAACGCAAGAGAGTTAAGTCCTGGTAAATTTTACACAGCGACAATGCAAGAGATAATGGGTAATCCAGATTTACAATTTGCAATTACAGGTAATTCATATGAATCAGACGGAAGAACCAAAAAAGAAGGTGCTAAGTCAGATGAACAACTTATTGAAGAATACATAGGTCAAGCATACAATGCTTATAATGCTGTTGAAATACCGTCAGGAGAACCAGGAAAAGAATTATATGAATCACTACCATCAGGTACGATGGTATTCTATAATGGTGAATTTTTCGAAAAACCATAAGGAGGTAGATTATGGGTAAGATATTTGACCCTTTAGGAAATCCTGTAGAAACTCAAAAATTTGGTCAACTTAGTACAGGAGTAATAAATAATAAAAAAGTAGACCCTCTTGGAAATGTCATTGAAGTAGAAAAATCATCAGGGCAAAATTATAAATTTAATTCTAGTTCACGTAATCCTAAAAAAGAAGGTATCATTGAAAAATATGTTATTGATCCAATAACTGCGGGAGCTGCAGGGGTAGGTGAAGGAGCTTTTAAATTAGTAGAAGGAACACTTAGTCTTGGAACTATACTTGTTGATCTTGGTGTAGGAACAGACTTAACAAGAAAAGTAGAAAAATATTTTGATGATAATAAAATTTTACAAGCTTTAGAAGACAAGGCCGACGACTCATGGACTGGTACAGTTACTTCTGTATTAACACAGTTTGGTGTACCAGGTGCTGTTGCCCTTAAAGCAGCTAACGGATTAATTAAAATGAGAAACATAGGTGGTAAAGCAAGCTTTGTTTCTAGGAGACCTAATGTAACAAAAGCTTTGATTGCAGGTGGTGCTGAAACTGCTGCAGCAACAAGTGACATGGGTACGCTTGGTGATCTTATTGGTATGGGTCCAACGCAAACAGATGATAATGATGATATTAACGCAACGGGGAGAGACCTAGCTTTACGAAGATTAAAAAATAAATTTAAGTTTGGTGTAGAGGGTGCACTTGGTTTCACATTATTTGATAATGTAATATTTCCTGTAGGAAAAACTTTATTTAAAAATTCAGCTCCTGCTTTTACAGGAATGTTAAAACATGTAGGTGTTAATAAAAATAATATTAAGTTTTTAGAATTTGATGCAACTAAAAATGCAAACGTTTTAAAAGAAAAATCTATTGATGAAGGCTTTCAGTTTAATAAAAATAATATTTTACGATGGGTAGATAAAAACATTTTATCACCTTTCCGTGCAAGAGGTAATCTACCTCAAGATGTTTTTGAAGCTAACCGAATAAAAATAAATACACTTAGAAAAGTTGCTGAAAAAGTGAGAATAGAAACTCTTGATTTAGAAAAAGCTGTACAACAAGCAATTGATCCAAAAGGAGGTGGTGTATTAAATCAACTTGATAAATTAGGTATGAGAAGAAGAGAAGATTTAATGGAAACCATTTATGATTTTTTAACAAGTGGAAAAATGAAACCAAAAATAAATGTTAAAACAGGAGAAAAAATTCCATTAACTACAAAAGAATTACAGGAAGCAATTAAAACAACAAAGATACCTCCTGAATTATTACCTTACATACAAAAAATAAGAAATTCAATTGATGAAATGAGCACCTCTCTTTCTGAAATGCCTGGATTTACAATGAAAGGGGGTAAAGAATTTCAAGATGTTGTAGCCGCTAACATAGGTGAATACATGACGAGAAGTTATAGACTTAAAGGCACTAAAGTAGAACGAGGTCAATGGTTGAACACTTTAAGAAACACTCCTGAAGGTAATGAGATAATAGAAAGAGCTAGAACGTATATTAAAAATAATAATAAAAATATGTCAGATGACATGGTTGAAGAAGAGCTTCAATCACTACTAAGAGAAACAAATGAAACAGTTATTGATGAATCTATAGTCAATTTAACAAAGTATGATACTGCGATACAACAAACTAGAGATCAAATACCAGGTGAACTTAGAGAATTACTAGGTGAAGTAAAAGATCCAATTAAACAATATATGAGAACTGCAGCTAAAATAAACACGTACATTGCAGATACAAATTTTTTTAACACCTTACTTAAAAAAGGAGAAGGTAAATATTTTTTTCCAGCACCTAAACAATTAAGAGGTGAGACAGTTACAAATGTACCTGCAGGAGAAGGTGGTTTAGAATTTGGTTCTACTATAGTATCTGATGGTCCTTTAAATGGCTACAGAACAACACCAGAAATTTCAAAAGCATTAGAAAATATAAGTAGTTCAAAAAAGAACGCTGATAATTTAGCATCCTTATATTATAAAGTTTTCCTCGCACCAAAAGCATTTACACAAGAAGCAAAGACAACTCTATCACCTATAACACATGCTCGTAACGTTATTAGTGCGGCATCCTTTACAGGAATGAATGGTAACTTTTTTCAAAACCCACTTCGTTTTGCAGAAGATTTTAAAAGAGCATACAAATTAGTAACGGCTAGATCTAAAAGTGCAATTGAATCTGACATGGGTAGAAAGTATTTTAAAAATGCTGATGACTATAAAAATTATGTAGATGAATACATGGAACTACAAGAACTAGGTATCATTAATACAAGTGCAAGATTAGGAGAGATTACACAAAGTTTAGATGAAGTAAGTGCTGGTCTACAAAATCTTACAGAAGAAGGTAAGATATATACAATGCTACGTGGATGGGGTGATAAAACTGGATTCAATAAACTACGTGGTGTTGCAAGAACAGCTTACCAAGCAGAGGATGATTTATATAAAATACAAAATTTTTATTCTGAACAACGTAAGTTTACTAATGTTTATCAGAAGATGTACAATTCAAACCAAGCAAAGTTTATAGATGATTATGCAGATGAAATTGCAAGAGTAAATCCTACTCTTACGAGGGAAGAAGCTTTAGCTACAATGAGAACTAGAGAAGGCTTTGATAGATTTATAAAATTAAAAGCTGCCGATACGGTTAAAAACAATATACCTAACTATGATTACATAGGTGCTTTTGGACAGACATTACGAAGATTACCTGTAGGTAACTTTGTATCTTTTCCTTTAGAGATTATACGAACAGGTATTAATACAACAAGACAAGGACTTAAAGAAGTTTTAGATCCTAACACAGTGGGTATAGGAACAACAAGACTTGCAGGTGTTGCAACTTTTGGTATTGGTTTAGGTAAAGGATTACAAGAAGGGGCTCAACTTGTAGCTGGTGTATCCAACGAACAACTTAATGCACTGCGAGAGTACCTTCCTGAATGGTCAAAAGACTCTACACTTATTCCTATTAAGCAAGGTAATCAGTTATACTATATTGATTTCTCTCACACGAATGCATACGATATTCTTACACAGCCACTTCGTTCAGCAATGAATGGTTATGATGCTGCAAGAGATCAAGGTCAAAATACTCTTCAAAGTTTTGATGACGCTGCTATACGAGCAACCTCCAAATTTCTTTCACCTTTTATAGAAGAGTCCATTGCTTTTTCATTTATAGGAGATGTATTTCTTCGAGGAGGAGAGACAAGAGATGGCAGAAGACTATGGAATCCTGAAGATAGTTTTGGAAATAAATTATCTGCTACTGCAGCAGAAGCTTTAAAAACAGCATCACCTGGATCTTTACCAGCGTTTCATCGTTTGTATCTTTCAGGAATCGGAAAAAAAGATCAGTATAATAGAGGATATAAATTTTTAAATGAAGCAACTGGTTTACTTGGTTTTAGAATACAAAATCCTTTTGTACAAGATGGTATTAATTTTAAAATTTCAGATAATAAAAAAGCTGTAGCTGATTCTAAAAGATTATTTACAAGTGTTGCTTACAGAGCTGATGCTACATCAGCAGAAATAATAGATGCTTATAACAAAGCCAATGAAGCAAAAAAAAGAAATGATCAAACATTATTTAAATCAATAGAAGCAGCAAGAATATTAGGTTTATCAGAAAGAGACATAAGGAAAACTGTAGGAGAAAGATATTCTAGAACAGAGTCAAACAAGTTACTTAGAAATAGATTTACACCAATAAGAATATCTGACTTTGCGTATCAAACAATGAGAAAAAATTCCATAGCAAGAGACGGAAGTGATGTTAGTAGAGTGATAAGAAGAATAGCTACTGGTGTATATAATGGATTGAGTAGAACACCTATATTTGATAATCCAGATACTTTATTTGAGAATATAATTAACATTGTACCATCAGAACCATTAACAACTAGGCCTAAAACAGCAGATGCAGCGCCTCTTATAAGCTCTGCACCTACTACTGTTGCACCTATTGCACCGAATGTTCCTTCTTTAGGAGGAACAATTTCACCTGGAGACAGATCTCAACTTGCCAAAAGCGGAGATATTGATATAACTGAAGCATTAGTTAGGAGATCATAATGGCATCAAAACTTAGACAAAGAACTAGACGTAAAAGAAGAGGAGGAAGTGGAGGTTCACGTAGAGGTGGAAAAGCTAGTGCTAAAAGACAAGCTAGTGCCAGAAGAGCTAGAATTAGAGCTGAAAATAGACGCTCTGAAGCAAATATAGACCGAGCTCGTAGTGGTGGTAATAGACGAACGGCTGACGTAAGAACAGATGGTGAAAGCACAGGAAGAGAAAGAGGTATTGCTGCAGCTAATACATATAATCGAAATAAAAAAGAAAGAGATATAGAGCAAAGCGTAGGTAGTCTTGATAGACGAGTCGAGAAAGCTTTAGCAGAAGGAAACACAGACTTAGCAAAAGACTTACGTTCAAGACAAAAAAAGTTTGTAAAAAAATTAGCTCTTGAAAGAGTTAGAAAAACTCCAGGTGGAACTATTCAAGGTAATATTAGAATGAGTGATGGCACTCGTCCAATGACAACAGCAGGCTTTGATGTTTTTCAAGAGACAATGGATCAAGACTTTATAGATCCAACAAGAAAATTACAAAACATTAATCCAGACGCATATAGCGATATGTATCCAATTTCTGCAGCCATGCAAGGTGGACTTCCTACAGTAAGACTAATAAAAAAAGCTTTTGGCGCAGACGATAAACAAATACCTTACAACTTAGAAGACATGCCTGGTGTAAGATATCCTTTACAACGAACACCAGTAACAACAAGATCAGATAGACAAGATCCTTTAGATGAAAGACCTTTTACTATTTCGGATAGACAACCAGGATTAGACCCTAAACCAGTACCTCTTCCATTAATAGATATAGAGTTTGGTGAAAGACCTCTTCCAGATCAGTTTCCCGCAATTGATCCAGAAAAAAGATCAGAAGTTATGGAAGAAGGATATGGTGATATACTAGATGATGTACAAAACTTTCAAGAATTAGATGAAGCGTTTCAAGAAGATCAAAAACGAATAGATGCAGAAAATGCTTTACAACAATCTTTAAGAGATGAAATGCAAATGCAAAAAACAGCAGGAATTTTAGAGGGTTCTGGATATAATTTAGATCAAAACGTAATAAATGATTTGTTTAGTCAAGGTCTTTTAGAAGAAGGGACTAATTACTTTCCCAATCCAAGAATAGGAACCAACCCTCTAATAGACGAAGCTTTGCAAAGTTATTATCAATCATTACAACAATAAAAATGAACCTTAAAACTATCAACATCACCGCAGTTATTATTGCAGGGATAACTGTTATCTACAGTTATGGTATGTTGGTAAACAGAGTCATTGCTAATGAGTCAAAAATACAAGATTTAGATATGTTGCGCATAGACGCACGGCTCTCGGTCATTGAAAATCAAGTAAAAGAAATTAACAGTAAAATCGATAAAGCTATTAAGTAGCTTTTAATACAAACATACTAGATTCTAAACACCACGTCTGTGTAAAAACAGGATTGATGTTTTGTTCAGCAGCCATATCATAAATATTATTTTCTATAATAATACGTCTTGCTTCACACTTCTCTTGATCAAAGTATAACTCAGCCGTATGTTTTACCGAAGGCATACCAGGCATAGAGATCATTGATATAAGTAACCATATTTTAATCATTCTTATAGAAGTAACACTTTCCTTCTTTAGTGACCATAAGTAATTTTATACCCATTTTTTTCTGTAGTTTTGTGGTCATTCTTCTTATCTTGTGACCAGCATGCGTGCCTGTTTTTCTTATGCTTTCACTTTTAACATCTATTTTAATTATTTTTCCTTTACCATTTAAAGCAATCAAGTCACATGGTCCAAGGCCACTAATGTTATGAAAGACGTAGTAATTTTTTTTAGTTAGCCATTGCATGGCTACAAGATGGTTTAAAAAACCAATCTGTTGTTTTCTATTCAATTTCTCCCCATGAGGAACCAACCTCACAGTCTACTTTGGAAGGAACTCTTAACTCTACAGCGCTCTCCATTATTTCTACAATTTTTTTCTTCTGTTCTTCTGAGTGCACAGAAATATCTAATTCATCATGTACTTGAATTAAAGGTGTAATACCTTCCTTAAATACATCAATCATTGCTTTCTTTGTTTGATCCGCAGCAGAGCCTTGAATTAATCTATTCAATGCTTTGTATGTAAAGGCACGACGTATTCTATTAATACCACCATGTTCTGCCTCAGCCTCTTTTTGTGGTAGTGGTTTATGAATACCATAAGTTGCAGGTTCCCACTTATCAAAACGACACTTACGACCTAATATAGTGCGAATGTATCCCCTATTTTGAGCTCTATTCATTGTACCATCCGTCAGTGCTTTTACAAAAGGAACAGTAGAATGATATTGTTTAAACACATCAGCAACGTCTTCTTTATCTAATCCTAACTCAGAGCCAAGCTTACCTTTACCCATGCCATACATCATACCAAGATTAATTGTTTTTGCTTGTTTACGATCTATCCCTGCCATATCAGCTACGATCTGATGAAAGTCAGTATCTCTTTCATTATTATAATCATCTAATAATTTTTTTACAGTAGCAACATCCCACTTAGTTGACTCACTAACCAAGGCTCCATAATGAATAAGAAGACGAGGTTCTTGCTGCGAATAATCAAAACATCCCCACTTTTCACCTTTTTCTGGTACAAAAAGTTCTCTTATTTTAGGACCTATATCTTTATTACGAGCTGGTATTTGTTGTAAATTAGGATTTTGCATACTTAATCTTCCTGAAATTGTGCCACCTGTTTCTGAACGTAGTTGATTTACATCTGCATGTATGCGACCACGAAAAGAATGTTTTAAAATAGAATCTATAAATGTTGTTCTTGCTTTATTTAATTCTCTTGCTTTCACTATATTCTGTGCAAACTCATGAGAATGAGTTGCTAAAAAATTTTTATCAAAGCTTGGTAATCCTGTTGGTGTTCTGTTATATTTTATTTTAAGTTTATCAAAAGCTTTTGCAATTGATAATGGAGCAAGTATCTCCACCTCAAAACCACATGCTTTATATAAGCTAGATAGTATCTTCTTCTCTGAATTTTCAAAATCTTTTTTAATACGCTCTGCTTTTTCTGTATCAATGCGCACCCCTTTCTTTTTCATGGCAAATAAAACATTAAATAATTCTGATTCTGTATTAAATATTTCTGTTAACTCTTGTTTAACAATCTCTCTTTGTAATACTTTCCATAGCTTTAAAGTAACTGCAGCATCTTGTTCAGCGTAAGGACCAACATACATTGGTGGTAGTTTCCACATCTCACTCTTTGCATCAACACCCCATTCTTTTGCAGCTTCATACAATAAAGTTTCTGATTTTGTTTCTCCTACATATTCTTTTGAAAGATCCCGGAGAGTATAATTAAATCTATTTTCATTTATTAAAGGTGCAGCAATCATGGTATCTATTATTTTGCCATGCACTTTTAATCCTAAAGCGTCTAACCATCCCACATCATACATAGCGTTATGAAATATTTTATCACAAGGTAACTCTAAAATAGGTTTAAGCTGGTTAAGAAAAACATTTTGATCAAAGTTACCACCACCTTCATGTGCTATAGGATAGTATCCTTCCCAACCATCCACGGCCAACGCAACACCAATAACTCTTCCTTGTTTAGTAGCCCATCCTGGTCCAACACCATTTTTTATACCATCGTCTTTTGTTTCTAAATCAATGGCTATCTCTTTTGCCTCTCTTAAATCTGGCACTCCTTCTGGCGGTAGCCACTCACTTGGAGTTTGAAAGAGAGAGGGTTGACTCATTTTGTTCGCTCATTTATTTCCCCTGCAATAGCTGCATAGGCCGCCAAGTCTATATAGCTGTCTTGTTTATGTGCATGCATTAGTCTAGCCACTTTAACTAAAGCCATACACATTGCCACATCGTGAGGTGTTAATTTTTTGCGGAGGAAAATCGACCACAATGCAGCAATGTTCTCATGATTGGTAAGCTTATCGCCATAGTCTTCTTGGCGATCACCTCCAACTAATTCTTTTGCTTGTTCTAAAATATTTTCACAGATCATAATTCTGTAAACTCTCTGTTGGATTGACTCTCAATAATATGTAATGATTTTTTTGCTCTTGTTGTAGCAACGTAAAACACTCTCCTCTCATCATCTCTTTTTTGCGAAAGACTTAAATCTGCCTTTCGTGGTAAGTCTTTTAATACCATAACATTGTCTGCTTCGCCACCTTTAGATGCATGAATCGTAGATAATTTTATATTTTTTGATGTATTAAAGGATGATCTGCGCAATGCTGCATTGATATAACGTTGCATCGATTCTGGTATTCTATCTAATGCAATGTTCCATTCACTATTGATGTCAGCATTTAAACCATGATTCACGACCAACGATTCATAATTATATTTAATCTCTTCATTCGCTGTCTTTATAGCTTCTTTATGACCATGTTCTATATTACCATTACCACTCATGTAATAATAAATATCTTGTGCTGCAAATACATCTATCTCATTTCCTTCTTTTAAATTATTCCATCCTTGTATGGCTCTGATCATACGATCAGAAATAGAAGATCTATTTTTATATTCATAGAACAATCCTTGGTATTTTAAATCATCCGCTATTTGATCTAATACATAATTAGTTCTTGCTAAAATCAACCACGATCCATTTGTTAAATCTATTTGGTTATTGAATCGCATACGATGACGCTGCACTATTCCTTCTTCTTCTTTTGGGTTCCAATCTTTTTTTACTCGGTCACTGACTTTACTAATCAAGTTATCTGCTACTTGGTGCACGGCTCTCGGCACTCGGTAAGACTGTGTTAATATTTCTCTTTCTCCACCAATTAATCCTAATCTTTTTGTATCAGCACCAGCCCAATCAAATATTGCTTGATCATCATCTCCTGCAATGTAAGCTCGTTTTGAATTACGAATAAGTATTTCTGTCATTTGCCATTGAATAAAACTAAGATCCTGCGCCTCATCAATAATAACAACTTCAAATTTAGGACAGCTTTTTTGTTTATTAAATTCTACAATCATGTCAGTAAAATTAAATAAACTATGTTTGTTTTTATATTGCTCTAGCCCTTTGTCTATTTGTTGTAGCTTTTCAAAGCCACCTTGAATGTGTTCACCACTACGCATAAACTCATTTGATAAAGATACATTTTTTATTTTTGCTTGATCAATTATTTTTAAATATGGATCTTGTGGTAATGAAATACCTAACTCATCTACTGATTTATTTGGATTAATTAATTTAACTTGTAAGTAATCAGAAGCTGCTTTGTAATCATCATCATCCATAACATCAGAATTTTTTAATCCTAACATTAAGAATGCCATACTATGTAATGTGCGAAAATATTTAAAACTTTTACGATCTAAATTAAATTTCTCCATTGCTCTCGTCACTGCCTCTCTTGCAGCTTTTTTTGTAAAAGCAAAATATCCTATTCGATCTGGTGGAGTTCCTTTTTGTAATTCTGATTCAACAATACTGAGAAGATGTGTTGTCTTCCCCGTACCAGGTGGACCAAAAACTATTTTAATCTTCTGACTTTGACTGTCTTGTAGAACCATTATATTCATCCTCCAATAATAATAAATTTAATCTAATTAATTTAAGATCATCCACTAACATTCTTTTTGTCAACTTCATGTTTCTACTATTTGCTTTAGTTACAAGTCTTGCAGCTATTGCTAAAGTTTCTTTAATTAGTTTTTCCATTCATCACCTCCAATATTACTTTGCCTATATAGTATGGTATCTGTGGCACCAAACTATTTCCTAATGATTTAAGTCTGTCCACCCGCTTGGGTATCCCATGAGCCACTCTACCCATGTTGGGTTCAGACTCCCACCACCCTTGACCCACTGTTCCTTGTCCTTCTTCGCTACTCTCACGGGAAGAATTGAATCTCGGTGTGAATTGATTACGGCTTTGCCACTGTCTTTGTAATCTCTCGTTGTCGGTGTTGGCCACATCAAATTTGGATGTGCTACTTGATCGTTCAAACTGATTGGCATTTTCTTTTCTAGTTTCATTTTCATTCTCTCCTCGCTGCTCGGCCCTCGGCCACTGTGAGCGTCTGGAGTTCTCCACATCTGAGCTGGTTTCGGATACACTACTTGTTCTCTTAACGTTGAGTGTGTCGTTCTTCCCTTTCGATTGGTTTGATATTGTTTTTTCAAAGCTTCTTTGCTTCTCGGCGGCAAGGAGTCCATTGCGTTCGGAGTAAGCCACAATCCAGATTCTTTCTCTTTGGTGGTTGGCACCGATGCTCGAAGCTGAAATACTAAACGGCCTAACGGAGTAGTCTTCACTCTCCAAGTCCTTGATAACGGTGTCGAGACCGAGTTTAATGTGTCCACTAACATTTTCTCCAATAACCCAAGTCGGTCTGAGTTCTTTGACAAGTCTAAAATACTCTGGCCAGAGGTGTCTCGGATCTTCTTCACCTTTTTTTCTACCTGCGACGGAGAAAGGTTGGCAAGGGTATCCTCCAGTGATGATGTCGATGGTATCAATTCCATCTGCTTTAAGTCTTTCATAATTCAATTCCTTTATATCTTCATATTGTTTAACATGAGGCCAATGTTTTTGCAGCACTTGTCTTGGATATTTTTCAATGTCACAAAATGCTTTTGTTTCAAAACCTCCAGTGGCTTCAAGTCCTAGACTGAAGCCACCGATACCACTAAATAAATCTAAGTGTTTTAATTTCATTCTAATCCTGGGATATTGTGGGATACATAATAATTATAAATTTTTCTAGTTCTACAATCCCAAGTATCATACACTGTTTTATTTTCTATAAAAACTAAATGAGAAGAACAAGTTACAACAGCAGCTTTTTTAAACTCCCATCCCATTATAGAGATCATTCTTTTATTTTTATCTCTAGGTGTTCTTTGTTTTATCCATCCATGTTCAGCCAAAAATATTTCATAGGTTTCATGTTCATTAGGAAACCTACCTGTAAATTTTGCTATGTCACATAAATCTTCCCAAACTTTTTGATAAGATATTTTAGTAGCTAAGGCACATGCTCTTATGACACAATCTCCTAAGTTACCTTTCTTTTTAAATGGAGTATTTGATCGACCTCCATCATGGAATTTAAATTTCATATTCACTCCTTTGTTTAAATTCATATCCCACCTTATCTTATATAAAAACAAAATCAACAACTTTCTATTTTACCCCAGAACTCTGGGAAAATTTAAAAAGGTAAAGTTTCATCATCATCCGAACTATCTTCTTTTGGTAATGGCAACGCATCTATTCTTTTAAAAGTTAAACTATCAATTTCCCATAACCTCGTATTCTTTTTTTCTACTTTTCTAACAACTGATTTTGCATCTCTTTCTTTTAATCGTGCAGCTACTCTCGTTGCATCAAAACCTCTGAACCTTTGCTTTTCTAAATAACCTAATAAGAATTCCATTTTAAAATAAATTCTATCATTCTCTTCAAAAGCTTTACCATAGTTACATTCATCAAGAGTCATTGCTTTACCTTGGTCATTAACAAATGCATGTAAGTGCTGATCAAATCTACCTTCAAGTGTAACGTCCTCGCCCATCTCTATTACTTCAACATTATTAGCTAACTCTTGAATTTTTCTTTTCCATTCTTGTCTTGGTAATTCATTTAAAACAATGTTTACCTGGTCTAGACATGCCTCAATAAATAAATTTTGATTATACAATTGCTTTGTATTTACACGCACAGTCTTTGCATCGATTGTTAAATACCAAATAGAATTTTCTGATTGATATTTTTTTAGATCACTAAATTTATGTTCGTAATCTCCACCAATTCCAAACTCTCTCTTACGACATTCTGGTGCATTACAAAAGCTGCACATAGGTTGGTCTTTACATTTGTATTGGTAATCTGTTTTTTGATGTTGTTTAATTGTTTTATCTACTTGTCTATAAGACAAAGGTTTATTCATGTACTTATTATTAAACTCACCAATCTTATCTTCCCATTCATCTGGCCATTTCTTTTTTGCATACACTGAGTAGTGATACAAAACATTATCACGTCCACCTTCATCAATACCATCTCTCATCAACGTTTCTAAACAAGGTGGTCCATCAAAATTAGTTGTTTCTTTTTTTGATTTTATTTTTATTTTTTCAAAATTTTCTTTTTTAATTTTATACTGATCATAAATATCAAAGAACTGATCCAACGAAGCAGCATTACCATCATCGAGAAAAGCGTAACGCATGGTACTACTACTATTGAAATAAGGTAAATTAAGAAAAGACCCGGTATCTCCCCTAGTCGTATTAAGTTCCACTTGTTTTGGAAAAATTTCACAATTGCCATAACCTAGCCCTCCAGCTAATTCCATAAGTTTGTTTCGCATATCTTCTGCTGCGATTGGTTCCTCTGTAAAAAGAAATAAATGTGCGCCACCACTCTTTGAGCGACAAGGCACAAGAGGTAAATTATTTTTTCGTATATTTGAAATTACTTTTTTATAATCTAAAGGATAAGTATCAACATCAATACAACCCCAAGAACAAGTGCTATCATCTCTAATGGGGATACTTCCCAAACTAGGCGCTTTACCCGCAAGATGATCTTCCCATAATGCATCTGATATAAAACCTCTTTTAGTAACTGCATTGCCTCCTACCTTTCCATTTTTAATATCGCCTGGTGTGTACTGACCATATGCCCTGTCTAAACCCTCGAATATTTTTTTAAACTTTTCTGTGCTCATGTTATATAATAGTTAAATGCAGGCCCATGGTTATGTGTCATTTTAGAAAGCATAAGATTGTAGATAACACATAACCTAACGAAGGGGCCTGAACTCCGTTAACCTATTCTACAACCTAACTGTTAAAAAGGTGGATTGTCGCTTGAAGTTTTATCCTCCTCCATCTCTGGTTGAAGTTTTTCTTTAGCTGCACTCATGTCTTTAGAAAAAGAAGATGCCTCACTGACATGCGCTTCATCTGTTAACATAGAGTCCAACTCAATCTTCCACTTATACCAGGTTTTATCTCCATTCTTTGCCTTCTCTGATTTAAGAAGATAAGTATGAGACCACATTGGTGGAGTAAAATAAGCCCCTTTTGAATTTTGAATCTTCAAATTCTTCATCTTACTATTCCAATTTCTACTTGGCGTTAGTTGTGATGACTTCATTGAGACCACTGCTTGACTTGTTTCACCCTTTCCCCCAACAATCAACACAAAGTAATTAGCTGTCTCTTCGATGTAATTACCTGAGTTATCATTCTTATAAAACTTTCCATCATCGCCACGTATTGTGTCATTCATGACTTCTTTTGATTGGTGCACGGCCACAGGACCTTTAGCACCACTACCAACAGGAGCCCACTCAACGTAAGTCTTATGATAAACACAAGGGATAACCTTAACCCCTTGATCACTAGGCCACCAATCTCCAGTAACAGAATTAAAAGCATGACCTGCACGTAGTGCATCATCATTTTCTAACTCTGGAGACATAGCTTGTAGAAGTTTTAATCTAGGGAGCTGCAGATCATCTGCGCTCATATCTTCAAATCCTGTCTCAACCCCTTCGAATTGAGACATAATTGCAACAGCACCGCTGTTGGTTTTTTTCTGTACTTGTTTATTCATACATCATACCTCATAGTTTAAAGTTACGATTGCTTGATACTGACTTTATTAAGCCTAAAGGCACCAAACAATTTCTCATCAAAATCTACTCCATCCCTGGATTTCGCATTCAAGTACGAACGTAATGTACTTGGATGTATTGATGAGTTTTCATTCGGGACTAACCCCGAATCCTCTGCTAGTTGTCTGAATTCTTGAGCTACTTTGTCTTCGCCCTTTTTAAAATCCACACTAACTATATTCTTTATTATATCACCATCCCCTTGATTGCGCACCCAATTAAATGCAGCTTCTTTATTTTCTTCCTTAATGCTACAATAAAGTTGCTCTTTTGTGGAGACTTTAGATCCATCTGTTAATTTTAATTCAGATACACCTTTTGATTGAAGAAGATCTGTAATGCTGTCAGCTAATACTTGCTCCTCTTCTTTTAATTTTTTTACTTTCATTTCCATCAATTCAACTTGTTCTTGAACTGAACGTATGCGTTCAATCTCTGATCCTAATTGACCAAGAGCCTCATCATCTATCTTATTAAATGATTCAGTTGATACATCTTCAAATAGTTTTGTTATGTTATTCATATGCTCTCCCATATTTTTCTATTTACTACTTGCAATTTATCTCATAGTCAACTATAAAATAAAAAAATGAGTGAATATAATTTTAAGACGAAGCCTTATGCCCATCAGATGGAGGCATTGAAACAAGCATATGATAAGGAATACTATGCTTTTTTTATGGAAATGGGGACAGGTAAATCTAAAGTATTAATAGATGAGATTGGTAAATATTATTTGGAAGGTAAGATTGATACAGCATTAATCATTGCACCCAAGGGTGTGTATCGTAATTGGGAACGAGGAGAAATCCCTACACATTTACCAGATGAAATACCTCATACTGTAGCTGCATGGAAAGCTCCAAGTGAAATGACAAAAGACGATAAGAAAAAATTAAAAGAAATAATCTATCCTAATAAAACATTGCGTATACTATTAATGAATGTTGAAGCATTGAGCGGAAGTGTTGGGATAAAATATGTGACACAGTTCTTACACAAAAATCGCACACTACTAGCGATTGATGAATCAACTACTATCAAAACACCAACAGCATCACGTACTAAAAACGCTATAAAAATCAGTAAGTTAGCCAAGGTTAGACGTATCATGACAGGTTCTCCTGTCACCAAAAATCCACTTGATGTGTATGCGCAGTTAGAATTTTTAAGTCCTAATATTACCAGGCAAAACTATTGGGCGTTCAGATCTAGGTACGCTGTGATGGTACGCAGGAATTTTGGAACACGGTCCACGAACCTAGTCGTAGGATTTCAACGGCTACCAGAATTAAATACAATCATAGATCAATACTCTTATCGAGTATTAAAGGAGGACTGTTTGGATCTACCAGAAAAAATTTATACAACAAGAACCGTAACACTTACATCAGAACAAGTGAAAGCTTACGAAGAGATGAGACGTTTTAATATTACAGAGATGGATGGTAAGACAATGACAAGTCTTAGTACCTTGGCAGCTTTAATTCGTTTACATCAAATAACTTGTGGTCATGTAACGTTTGATGATGGTGATACAAAAGAAATAAAAAGTAATCGCATGAATGAATTACTAAACATTCTTGAAGAGACAGATGGTAAAGTAATTATTTGGGCGAATTATAGATTTGATATTAAAAAAATTCAACAAACATTATCTGAAAAGTTTGGATCAGATTCTGTTGCTACATACTATGGTGATACAAAAGATAAAGATCGCCAAGATATTGTTGAAAAATTTCAAGATAAGAATTCTTCACTAAAATATTTTGTTGGTAATCCTTCAACAGGTGGTTACGGTTTAACACTAACCGCAGCTCATACTGTTGTTTATTATTCTAACACTTATGATTTAGAGAAGAGAATGCAATCTGAAGATAGAGCGCATCGTATTGGCCAAGTAAATAAAGTTACTTACATTGATATGATAGCTGAAGGTACAATTGATGAAAAGATCGTGCGTAGTCTTCGTAGTAAGATTGACATTGCAAGTGAGGTGATGGGGGAAGACGTTAAGAAATGGGTTATCGAACCCATTAAAAAAAGAAAGGAGTCCTAATGGACACAACTAAATATAAATCAGTTGCTACGAAAATGGAAACGTACAACAAAGCAAAAATAATTGCTGGTCATTCACATCGTTCAATCGGAGCGGTGATCTCAATGTTAGTAGATCAAGAATGGCAAAAGCAAAAACCAACAGTTAAAAAAGAATTAACAAAGAGTGCAGCGTGATGTTTCATGTGTGGCACGTGTTAGCTATTGTTTTAATTTTTGTTCTTGGTTTCATGTGTGGAATGGAATGGACCAAGAAGAGAGCCATACATTGGCTTATGAATAAATTACAAAAAGATTTAAAAAAAGAAAATCTTACTATTCAAAAAATAAAAAAATGAAATGGATTGCTATTGCCATTGTTATTAGCACAGCAATGGTGATCTATTTCTCTCCTTATCAAAGCTATATGAGAGATTGCTTAGGAGATAAACAATACTGTACTTGGTATTATTACGAGATCACGAAGGAGGAATCATGGTTGAGAAGAATACTAATAGAGCTGGGGAGATAGGTTTATACCACATGGCCCACGGCTCTTTTCGAAAAGGAAATTTTATTACATGCGATGCATGTTACAGAGAATACATCGAAGATCTAATTTGTCAGGACAAAGCAGACAGATTAGATTTTTGTATTCGCTGCTACAATGAGAGGAACTATGCCGAAGAAAATAAATCTTAAAGAACGATTACTACGAGAGTATGTAAAGGTTTCAAAGACAGCGCCAAGAGAACCACGTAGTGGACGAGAAATGTTTATTCGTTTAAGGTGGGAGAGACTTAGAAAAATATTATGGAGGCGCTATGATTATATGCAGTCAATGTAAAGGGAATGGGTATGTCAGATTGGTATTCGAAGCAGAGGAATCAATTAAACAGTGTAAGGTTTGTGACTCACAAGGGGAACTCAATGAAAATAACTACTACCACCAAACCTGGACAGAGGGCGCTGAAGATTCCCTCGCAGTTTACTACGGACCGCCCTTGGACCCCGAATCATTCAAAAACTACAAGATTTCGAAAGAGTAATCCCATAGTAATATTTGACGGCGAGCCACCTTTTTGATACAATGCCGCCAACAAAGGCGGTATTATGCCATTACGTTTACCTGATAGTCCAGTTAAAACTATCAAACGTTGCTTTAAATGTAACAACTTATCTATTGAATTTTGGAATCCGAAGTATAACCGCAGCTATACTGTTGAGGAGTGGTTGACTATTTGTGAGGATGGTAAAGAATCTTTACGCAAGATCTTGAGACCTATCGTTGAAGATCCTAAGTGGTTCTTTGATTAGTATTCTTGCTCCAAGACTCTAACCAATCAAGACTCCTTGCGCTTTCACAAAAGTAATCTGAATCTTTATTGTTGTAATTTTCTACTGCCTCCTCAATGGAAGGTGCTTGTATTAGTTCCCATGTGCGTCTGTACCATCCTGGAATCTTTGGTTTTTTCTTTGCGTAAATAATGTAGGTTTTACTTGAGTCTTTCATCAATCATTCTCCCCAATACAAATACCATGAATCCTATAAAAACCAGGGCTAAGAGTATTAGCCCTAGTAAAATGTTAGTTAGCATCAGTGACCTCTAAATCGTATTCGCATGTTACTTCTTCATTATCAGGTTCTGAAGTTTCAGCAATCTTTAATGCTGTCTCTTCGTCCTGACATTGAATAATCCATGTTGATAAGATACTACTTGCTTGAACTACTGTAAAGGTTGGTAGTGCTTTTCCTTCATGCTTACTCATAATCATCTCCATACATTTCTTCCCATGATTCATTAAAAGTTTCTTCATTAGATACATGATATTCCCAACGTTCTATGTGCAGTTGAACAATTTCTTTAAATTTTTTTAATCCTTTAAGTGAGGAATCATAATCATCCCCACTTAAAAAGTAATTCATTTTAATATCTATATCGTAATTGTTGCTCATGCTACCCCCTCAAGTTTGGTGCTGTTAGCATATTCTTTCCATTCTCTATTCCACATAAAAGTCTTTGTTTCTGTTCCATCCAAATTTTTCATAGTAAAATATTCCTTTTTAATTTTAAGCTTTGGATAGATAACTCTCAGCATAGCTCTAATGGAGGGTGATATATTTTTATAATGTTTATCATTCTCCACTATGCGGTAAAGGTTTCTGTATTCAGGCTTATCTGTACCTTCTTCGTAGTAGTCACCGACTATCGCTACATGATCCCCGGCCCAATGACCAATTAATTTATGACCAGATACATCACCACCTCCTCGATAATCATTACCTTGAGCGATCATCAAACAATAAAGGACATCGGCCATCGAACCTTCAAATCCTATTTGCTCGTAATGTTTTAAATTGATTCCTATATCATGGCCCACGATATATTCTTTTTTAGTTATGTTAATTAACTTATGGTATTGTCCCATTTTTCTCTCCTTTTTGGTTAATTTATATATTATTTATCCCATATAAATATCAATGTCAAATAAAAAAACCCCCTCTGATGAAGAATGAAAACATCAGGAGGGGGAAAGGGAGTGAATAAGCCTTATTATATACATCTTTTGTTTAGTTATGCAATGCTACAGTATAGTTTATTTTTTACTCAAATATATAATTAACAATACTAAAAGTAGGTGTAGCGGTGTAGCGGTGTAGCGGTAAATAATAATATATATATTACAATTACTTAAAAGACTTTAGGTGCTACATGACCGCTACTTCTGAAAAAGTGGTGTAGCGGTGAAATCTTTGTTTTCTGCGAAAAAGATGTTATAAGGGTGCTATGAATTTAGATGAAATTAGAGATAAATTAACACCAAAACAAATAAAGTTTTGTATTTTGTTTGTTCAAGATGGTGACACAAAAACAGCTACTCAATGTGCAATAGAAGCTGGATACTCTGAGAATAGGGCAAAGCAAGAAGCCTCGGAGTTGAGGAAACATCCAGGCTGTATGGAATACATAAGGGAACTTCGCAATCAAGATGAGAAGAAGTATGAAGTTAATCTTCATAAACATTTGAAACGATTAGATCAATTGAGTAGAGGCGCTGAAGAAAAAGGCAATTGGAATGCTGCCGTCACGGCCGAAAAGTCTAGAGGTCAAGTGGCAGGTTTGTATATTGATCGCAAAGAGATTATGCATGGTAGTATTGACCAATTGAATCGTGAAGAAGTTGATAAACTATTGAGTGATATGGACAAGAGATTGTCTGTTGAAGGGAGCTTTGAAGAGATAGATGACGACAAAACCAGAGAGCAGATTTTGGAAAAGGATCAAGGATAAGTTTACAAAAATAACCTTGACAAGAATTGAGGCTGTCACCCCTCTAGGATTGCCTGATATCCTTGCTGTTTACAGAATCACAGATAAACATAGAGGACAGTTTTGGATTGAGCTTAAGGTTACTAAGGGTAATCAAATAGGGTTGTCTAGTGGTCAAATATCATGGCATATGAGCCATAATACGAAGGGCGGAACTTCGTTTATCATGGCTACCCCCCTCGGAGGGGGAGGGATGTCCATATATTCTGGAGCTAGAGCCTTGAGCCTAGCAAAAGAAGGCTTGCGCCTTGAACCCTGTGCCCTGATCCATGAGCCTTGTGACCTTGAACCCTGGTTCTTGGACCATGTGCCTTGAGACTTACTACATTTTTTTTCACGTGAAACAGAGGTTGCCTGGAATTGAACCAGGCATTACTTACCGCTACCTCTAGGGTCATGCAGCTAGTGAGCTGCATAACTTACATTTTGTATATTGATATTCCAACAAGCCCGGCAAGACTTACATTCATTGTCTTGTTTCCCGGCCGGGCAGCTATATCCTATTGGCTTTTCATTCTTGCTTACAGTAGACGTCAACCCCACATTGCTATGGGGTTTACCGTCAATCATCGTAGCTGAAACCCTAATTGCCAGGTTTCCCGGGAGTGAACCGCCTTCTTTGTAGAAGGTTTTCAAGATCCCCGCTTCTCTAGTCGGCAGCCAGTGCTTTACAGTTGGCGTGCGCATTGCTACAGCTACAATCTTTTTAAGGTGGTCTAGTGACTGTAAGTCTCCTGAATCGTGCCACCTGAAATAAGGTATTTTCTTACCATAATTATTGATCAATAGTACCATAGCATCAACCCAATTAGATTTGGTGATCGCTTCAAGTCTGTTAGCGTGAGCGTTCTTGACCCCTGGAAAAGTGTACCGCCCTTTTAAAGCGTAACACATCGAGCAAGTACTATTCTTTATCAGTCTAAGCTTTGAGCCTACCGCACAATCGAATGCGCTTAAGCCGTAGCCATAACCAGGCATTTTGCTTGGGTTACTTAAACCGCCTACAATTGCCTTCGCTTCTTTTATATTCATATTCACTCCTATGTTAGGGGCTAGAATTCGGCTTGTTCAGTCGGACATCTAACCCCATACTAAGGGGGCGTGAGCTGTGCTGACTGGCCCCCTATACTAGTAACTGTTCGGGCAAGGCTTTGGTGATCAACTTACCAAAGCCCTCATCCGATTGAGCTACTATTTATTATATAAGATAATTCCCATAACAATGCAAGCATTAAATTAAAAAAAATTCTTGAGCCTTGAGGCGGCTGAGCTGCTTAGAAGCTGCTTGTGCCCTGGTCCTTGAGACCTTGAGCATTAATAAATTTTAATTGGCTGAGCTGCTTGAAGCAGCTACCTGGGAATGTAAACCAGGTAGCTTCGGGAGTGCCCCTCTATATAGAGGGGATAACTGAAAGTTTAGGATCCGTAGTAAAGATAACTCCACTTCCGTTTCCTTCATCATCTTGAGAGGCTGTGATCCAATGACCATTATCAAATACTATTCTGATATTAGTTCTCTCGTCCATGTCTCCAAAGATCTCTTCGTTTTCTTTTTCTGAATGATAGTAAACATTAACTATTTTTCTACCAATTAGAAAATCTTTAGCACGTTCGCCCCACGCAAGTTTTAATTCTTGCGTGGACATTTGACCAAGGGGTTTACTCATCATCAACCACCAATAAAGTTTCTTCTTCATTGCCGTCTTCATGAGTACAATTCCAATCAATACTAATATCTTTTAGAATTGTTTCTTTCATGTGCTCAAGTGCTCTGACAATTTCTCTTGGTGCGTCCCATGCTGTTTCAAAAGTATAGTTCAAAACATTTTCGTTTAACTCTACCTCTGTGTTACATGCGTTCCACTTTGTGCCCCAATTCATGATACTCCAATCGTACCAA
>VTLG01004074.1_pt1 | contig 40796 bp, 56 predicted proteins | sample 4694571 | NCBI WGS metagenome assembly VTLG01 (sample SAMN12604809, study PRJNA352737) | marine metagenome | biome: ENVO:00000447; feature: ENVO:00000209|ENVO:00000569|ENVO:01000036; material: ENVO:00002151; isolation source: viral sequences binned using virsorter ...
AGCAATTTCTTTGAAACAGTCCATGATAGCGTAGCCCTGTAAGAAATCACTCATTTCATACTTAAATTCTGGATGGGTTTTAAGAGGGAACAAGTTGCTAGAGATCCTGTAACCCCAACCGTTTTCGTGGCAATGCTCGATAGATTTGAGGGTCACACGCACGTTGTTGAGCCAGCGTTTTCCTAGCTCATGTAAAGCATAACGCTGACCCTCTGACTCTAGCAGTTGATTAAACCGCTTCCAAGTCATGGTCTGGAACTGATAACCCATTTCTTTGAGTTCGTTACTGATGCAGCATAAATTATACACACTCGTCTCCTGTCAAATGATTAGTTGTTACTGTATTATAGTTCATCTATCGCTGTATGTCAATAGGTATTTTTAATTTATTCTAAATATTTGCGTACCGACTGCGTTTATACCTACGAAGAACTATAGAAGCCAGTAGGTATAAGGTAGTGTTTGTAAGCAGTATCTCATAAGCCAGTGTAAATTTTTTGCAACAACCGAAGTTATCTTCGTAGGTCTAGGTTACTCGCCAGTAGAGCCTAGTTTTTAATTTTCGATACTCTGGAGTGGTCGGACACTCTCCTGCAACTTACAACTTACAATGGGTCAGGAACGCAAGACTGCACCCTATTTCGTCTTTATACAATTTTATGTAAGGCGATGATACTTTACTACCATTATCATCTAGTGAATATTTTTATTAGTAGGAATGGCGGGACTCGAACCCGCACTGGATGGATTTTAAGTCCATTGTCTCTGCCGATTGGACTACATTCCCAAGAGTATTCCCACAGGGAATCGAACCCCGATCTACGGTTTAGAAGACCGTTGCTTTATCCGTTAAGCTATGGGAACAAAAGTCCGGCAGGGTGGAATCGAACCACCGACTACCGCTTTATAAGAACGACGCTCTAACCCCTGAGCTACTGCCGGTCGATGAGGTTAATCGCCCTAATGATTCTCAGCCGTTGCACTTTTAAGCAACCGAACACTTAGTGAGAACAGCGGTGTTTCCAACAATTATTATATTCAATCAATCGGTATTTGTCAACCGGTTCTTTAGATAATTACATAAAAAAAGCCAGCTTTGGTGACAAGGTGCTGGCAAACCCCGTGACCTAAAAGGTCAGTTGACAGCTATGCTGCCAGTGCGAAATTATCTTCGACACTTAAAAAGTTAATTAGATTTTTAACGTAGCCCTTCTAATCACCTACGACATGCAGTCATTAACTACGCAACCAGTCGATACCATTACGCCCCCGTAAGTTAGCAAGTGGAGGCGGGGAGAATCGAACTCCCGTCCTGCATTGGTTCACTAATAACGTCTACATGCTTAGTCCACTAGGGAACTTTATCTCCAACTCCTGACTCTGACCACAGTGCCATTCTCCATGACAGATGTGGCATCGCCAGTGAGTTTCATCTGATATCTTGGCGTACAAGTATTTGGCTTAGGATTACCTCGGTAACTCCAACCAACCCCCTCGAAACGCCCGATACATTTACCAACATGACAAAGTTTATTATGTTTTGCCATGTAATCTGCTTCTGCCTGACACTTTTCCTGATCTGTTTTAGCGTCACCCCAAACTGGGTCAGTCTGAGGAATTAAAAAACAAAACGCTAAGATCAAAGAATTGAGCATGAGCTTCTCCTTCCATAGAATTAAAATCTCCTTTCAAAAAACACGATTGTATCTTTAATTTCTGGCTCGAAAAATGGAACCGGCATGTATCCCTTATCGTCTGCTGGTACACCAAGATCAATCTTTGGTGGCTTTAGGTCTTTTGGAACAACCCCTTCAGGTAGACCTTTAAGTTTGAAAGGTGGTATTGCAGGAACTTCGTGCCAGTGACCACGATGCCAACGGTAATGTTTCATCTCAGGCCATCTAAAGCGACTCTTGAATGGTGCTGAGAAAAACTTGCCAGTCCCCTTCAAGACTGTCCCTACGCCGTCCATAGCTTTTCCAGTTGTCTCTTTGGAGTATCCCCCAACTTCTTTGAGAACATCTTTCAATGGTACAACCTTGAGAGTTGCGTAAGGTTTACACTTACATTCTTTTGCGCAGTTACGATGATTCATCCTGTGGTGTCCATCATGCGCTTGCACAGTTGCGCAACCAAGTGATGAAACAACAAACGCAACGGCAATAAATAAACTTTTCATAGTTCCTCCTAAATTATCAACAAAAAAATTAAAAACAGTAAAAGCAGCGATCCTATTAATATCCCCTTTCCATCCCAGTTTAATTTCATGGCATTAATTTTTCCTCATAAAACTCAAAGAAAAGTCGGATAGGTAATCCAAAATCTCTTGTAATCAGAAAGCCGCTTGTTACATGAAATGTTAAGTAGTAAAACAAAGCGATCTGAAACAGGCAAACCGGAAGTATTACAATTTTGTATTTAGTTTTTAGTAGAAACAACATAAGAGCGACAGCCAAGATGGTAGTCACGGATTTGATTTCTACTAATCCCTCAACACCGAATTTTTCTATTACCCAACTTCCGAATGGGTTCCTTTCATCTTGAGGCAAAGAGTTAAAGAAAATCACGTTCATCACGTTGTCGTAAACTGATATAAACCCCGCTAAAAATACTAATGATGCACCAATGTAAAAATTGCTTAAAAGTCTGTTTATGAACCGCATTTTATGCTCCATGTGATTTGTTTACAGAGTCCTACACTCTCCAAACTCTCACATCATTATACACGATTAGGGTTCTTTTGTCCAATCAAACTCCATCAATTCTTTTTGGTCGTAGTATTTAGCATCTGTTTCTTCAACATACGAGTACGGACTGTAGTTTTCGCTGACCCTCTCTTGGATTTCGTCCTTGTAAACCAACTCCTCGTCAGTACGCGCAACCTCTTTCATCTCTCTTTTTCTCCAACGTCTTGACTTGCTGGTTAAGTTTTGATATAGTTTTTTCATAACTCTCAACTTCTTTCTTAAAAAAAGAATTTTTAATTGCTTGTTCGTAATAATCAATAGCTAACCAAACCTGTTTAATTTCCCAGTCAATGTCTGATACTTTCATAGCATAACTCCTAGAAAGAAAAAAGAAAGGGAGCAGGGCGAACCATACTCCCTATGTCTAACCAACCACGATTAGAAATCTAATTCTGATTCGTAATAATCCTCAAGGTACTCCTCCTCGACGTACACTTCTTCTTCGAGTTGCTCACGGGCAATGGAAACTACAGTGTACTTGCTGACTCGCATCTTAGAGTGATTGCAGTCAGTTGGGACGCTAACAATGTCAGCAGGATCGAACTTGACAAGTAAGACAACACCGTCACTACCAGCCCAGTCATTAGCGTACTCGTAAGTACCCACATGCAGACCTGCGGCACATCCCTCGTTGCAGTTGTCGCTGACCTTGCGACGATTCATACTACATTCGTCACCGATGTTGTTACGGAACGAGTTGCCAGTGTACCTGTCAACATGATCGCCAGCAGTGAGAGGGCGACCGTTCTTGTCTGTGCGGTCTTCACCTTGATAGATGCTGACCCCCTTGTATCCGATTAACATTCCGTCATCGGAAATTGGCAGACCCTTGTGGCTACACCATGTGTAGGACTCTTGTACAGCACGATTGCTGACGTTTTGATACAGACGGTCTAGGTAGGCAAGCATAGGCTTGTGATCCCAACCGTTCTTGAGCATATTAATGATACGCTCGGTTGGCTGCATTGCTACCTGCTCGTCCTCGTAATACAAGAACCCGTCACGGAACTCAAAATTGCCTTCTGACCAGTCCTCGATAACCGTACCAGTGTTGAACAGAGTTACAAACTCATTCTCGTCACCAGTCATGACGCACTCGCACAACCCGTTATACTCTGGATGAGTGTGGTCGTACTGAAATGGCTGACCACCTAACACAACTGTCCAATGATTGTCATTTGATTTGATATGTGACAATGCCATAATTCTAATCCTTTGCGAAAGTAAAGTAATGTGATTGATTTCACTCTATTATAGTATAGTTATCGTCAAAGTCAAGTGGTTTCTTGAGATTTTTTCTAAATTTCTTTCTGATCCCACTCAAACTCTTTTTGCTTGCCTTTACTGTGAATTGATATAGAGTAAAAGTCCAAGCTATCATCCTCCATTAACTCTTTAAGATAATCGTAAACGTCATCTTTTGTAATGTCTGACCTATCAAATTGTAATTCAATTTTAACCTTCGTCATTATCTTCCTCCACATCGTGAGTTGTATAATCCCAGTCGTCTGGTAAACCTTCTACGCTAATCACTATTCCTCGCCATGTAGTAATGTGGATTTCGTGATTTCTGTCCACTACCATCTCATGCTCGCTTAAAGTTACTATAGTGTTACTCATCTTCTAATTCTTCCTAATAAATCTTTTGGTTTTTCAACAGGTTCTTTTGTCTTGTCAACAATCATCTGCTCATCAGCATAGTAGAAAACAAAATATGAATGTATAATCTTAGTGTTTGGACAGAACTGCCCCATCTCATACGTTGTTTGCCACACGTTAATTCTATATCGTTGAATGTTACCCCTCTCCCATAGGAATCCGGCACTCGTATTTGATATATCTTTTAACTTACTAAAGTTACATTTCTCCTCTAAAAAGTCTTTTAATATCTTATCTGGAATTTGTGGTTTGCTAACCTTTGCCTCGACTGGTTCAGGTGTAACATTCTTCTTCTTTTTATTCTTGGTTCTCACGGATAGTGCCTCCAATATAGTTTGCGATCTTTGTATGTCTGTCGTCATCAGTTGAAGTCATCTCCCAGTCAGACAGGAACGTAAGCATCTCGTACTTCACGAAGAACTCGTCCATCATTTCCTGAATCATAGTATCCTTCTCCATCCGGGCAATAGGCTCAATACGATTCTTGTTGAGGGCAGATAGCCAATCAGCTACTTCGCCGTTGCTATACTCCTCCACAAGCGTCATCATGTCGCTGATGTCGTCATGTTGGATATTTTTGTGCATACTCTTGAACACTCTGAACTGAGTAACATCGTATTCGTAGTATGTCTTGGGCGATTGTGCAATTAGCTCACGCTCGATGTAATCTGCAAGGTCGATGAAGTTACCGTCCTTAAACTTCTTGGTTTTGAGAAACGCTGACTTCAGGGCAACAACTTTTGGTGCGTCGATGCCACACTTCTCCAGACGACTCAAAGCCCGCTGAACGTCCCGATTGGAGAGGTACAAACCCTTGCGACCTTGTGGCTCCCAACGATTGACCTCGATGTACACTATCTCGTCGCCATCAATAGTTAGCTTGGCCTCGTCGTAGTAGTCTTTCTTTTCCCATCCACAATAATCACGGTTAAATACGAACGTCTTGACTGTGCTACCTGTTTTGCCGTAACTTTGGCGTACAACTTTCGGCAAATTCTCCAAGTCCAGCAATACGTCCTCGTCAATCAAGCACTCTTTGATCTGCTCGTCTGTCAGGATAACCATTGTTAGCCTGTTGCGATCTTTGATGTAATCTTTGATACGAGACTGCATACGGTCTTTGTGACGATAATATTCTATGTTTTCGCCTACCGGTACACGGTTGGACACTGACTTGTCGGTGCTACGATAGCTACGCTGGAAGTAGGTGAACTCCTCGCTTGTCCAAGGCAGGTCGTACTTCTCAAGGTTTGCTTTGATATGCCTACCGAGATTGCCTTGACGCAAACGGTCTGCAAAAACAGCCTGCTTGAACGGGGAGTCCAACGCTTCGATTTGCTGACTCGCTTCTGTAGCCAACTTATCTCTTACTTGTTGGAACTTATCCTTGATAGCTCGCTTGGTCTTGTCGTCCATAGCAAGGTTCTCACGGGCAGTGTCAAAGCTCAACTCGCCCAGATCAAACTTGAGATAACCCTTTGTCCTGAACTCGTCTAGTTGGTCAGGGATCTTGTAGGCGATGTTGCCCATGATGGCCCTCATGCTGCCGTAACTGGCGGTCAGGCCAAAGTCCTCACCCTTGAATATACAGTCCTCGCGGGCTTGCTCGATGATACGCAGTACGCCCTCGTCGTTGATGTTTGGCACAGTACCTTCCCAGAACCGGAACACATTTGCCGCTTCCTCTGAGAACTCCCAGACCTTGCCATCTACAGATAGCGTGACCTCCAGACCGTTCTCACCATCCCACTCACATTCTGATATGAGTGAAACCACTGGCTTGCGATCCTCGTCACGGTAACAGGTGAAGGTACGAGCAGTTCCGTCTTTGTAACTTTTTACGGTAAAACTATCTGTCATAGAGTAGGGCGACAGGCTACCAATACCAAAGCAACCAATGACCTCGTTGCTATCACGCTTGGTGCTGATGCCAATACCAGCAAAGATGTTACGCACCTCGTCTTCTGTGAGTCCAGTACCGTAGTCACGGATAGAGAAATATGGCTCTAACTGTGTTGGCAGGTGAACGTCAAACGGGATATCCGTAGTGCCAGCCACAACGTGACTGTCATGTGCATTGCAAGATAGCTCACGAATAATCGCTCGCTCTTTGTGGGAGTACACCTTGTCAGCGAACATATCTACGATAAATGCGATGTCGCCAATAGCAAAGTCAGATGTCTCGAAATCACCGCATACTGATACGTTCTGCTCTTCTGTGTAAAGTTTCATGTCCTAATCTCCTGTGGTTGGTTGGTTACTTGCTACCATTATAACATAGTATCGGCTCATGTCAAGTGGTAACTTTAGATTTTTTCAGAATTTTCTACCTCCTCCACTTCCATTAGCTGATTAAATGCTTCAATTCTAATTACTTCGTACATCTTTCCTCCATGTTCGTATAAATCTCCTACTTCGTAACCATCTTGTAAATCAACATAATAACTCCTAAGTTTCACCTCCTTGACATCTCGCTCATAGTTTTCCCAGTCTTCATCGTATGCCCCTGTTTCGCTATCAAAGATAGTATCAAATGTAATAGTAACATTGTTCTCGTTGATACGCTCAATCAATTTAATTTTTGCCGATCTAATTAAAGTGTCTGGATCAGTTCCAATCGGAGCGTCAACGGAAACAATACTTTCAACAGTAAAATCGTATGTTACATTTTTATTTACCATTCTGACACCTCTGTTGATAAGTATTCCCATGCTTCTTCGTCTGCGTCACGAATAGCAGCGACAACATCCTCCATAATATAATCACTCTGTGCTTCTTCGTCTAGCTCTTGCCATTCTACACCAGTAATGAACTCTGGTACAGACTCGTCCTCACCGATATACTGGTATCTAATATTCTGTGGGGAAATCTTAACCCAACCAGAAAATTCTACTACAATATCTTTACTCATCGTCATTCTCCTGTGGAAAATACTCTACATTTACTGACCAAGAGAAAGAATCACAGAAGATACCCTTCTCTATCAATGCCTCGTAGATAGCCTCTCCGATAGAGTCGCTATCTCGTTGCGACATATCTGCTCCACACATCTCAATTTCTTTTGTTAAAAAGTCGTTCATTCGTCGTCCTCGTTGCTAGGGAAAAATTCTTGCCAACAGTCATTACAAGTGTTACTAATCATTAGCTCACGCTGTTCTGCTGTGAGGTATGGAAACGCATCCTGAGCGAACACCCCGTTGTGCCAAGAGTTGTAGTCTTGCTCTCTGACCAATACGTTCTCAGTATAATCACAGTGATTGCAAACACACTCTAATTCAAAATCTAGCTCATCTGTCATGGTATCTCCTTTGCTTGTCTCTTTATTATACTGTAGGTATCGTCAATGTCAAGAGGGTGTCTTTAATATTTTTGCAAATTCTTTTTACTTTTTCTTCCAACTAAATAGGTTGTTGAGCCACTTCTTGCGTTTATTGCAGTTGCACTCTTTCAGATTGAACCATGCTTTGAATCGCTCCTGCGTGATTCCAAACGTGTTCAGAACGCTCTCTACTGCATCGCCCAGCCCAGTGTACTCATCCTCGCTGGTATTAAAGTTTATTCCTTTTCTCTCCAATGCTTCGATAACATCATCCATTTCGCCCTTGATGTTTGTGTTTTCGTCGCTCATATTTATTTATCTCCTAAAAATGTTTTTTTCTCTGTTTTAATATTTTATTGTGGGATTTTCTCCCAGAAACAGAGAATCACAGGTTGTACCGTGGGATGCTTGCCCAATGTATTATACACGATACAGGGAGGTTTACCAATCAATGTTTTCGTACAAACTCCCAATAAATACAGTGCATACATATAATCACCATACACACATCCATAAGAATACTTTTAACTTCCTTGATTTTCTATTTTTTAATCTCAAGGTCGTCCACCCGCGATAAGCAACAAAAACATACATTTATCTAAAATAAAGAGTAAAAACGTGTCAATAAGCCTCCAAAAGTGTGATATTTGATGTCTGTATATGTATATTGTATAGTGTATATTCTGTATGTCAATGGGTATGTAAGTAAATATTAATGATAATCTCGCTGACTATGCTTATACGGGCGATCTTCGTCGTTTAGGTGAGACGTAGTTCGGGTGAGACGCGACCTGCAACAAGATAATTTTACATGGTGCTTTCGTAATGCTATCAAGTAACGATGATCGGCAACTTTTACCCATGTAAAGATAATTATATCCTGTATTATTGTAAGCATGTATACCTTGACTATCTGTATGCTCTACTACATATTTACCTCTATCAATAAGATATGTACGTTCACCATTGTAGTCTGTGTAATAGGAGCCGCTGCCGCCCACAACACGGATCAGGTCGCCCTTGTTTAGTGTCGTATGATCTTCTACTTGTTTCTTTTTGTGTCCTTTGCGATATTTCTTCATTTTAAAAGGATAATCACACACTTTACATTCATATGCACGAACACCATTTACTGCTCCACAATTCTCACATATTTTCTGTCCACGTTTTCTTTCTGTCATAAAATTTTACCTTTCTCGCTGACTACAGACATCTCGACGACCCTTTCGGATAGGGTAGTACAAATATATTTCATTATATCATATACATCGGCAACTGTCAAGGGGTAACTTAAATAAAAATACATATTTTGGCTGACTATAGATAACTTGGCGATATGAATAATTAGGGTGATACAAGTTGATCCGTGCGACGCTGACTGCTGACAGTGCGTAGCTATGCGATATGTATACATAGGCTGATACATTATACCATAACATTTCTATATGTCAAGGGGGTGAGTTTGGCACAAAATTTGCGGGGTCATTTTTTAAAAAAAGGGTCCGCCCGTTTTTTCCCGTTTGTCAACCCCTATTCTCAAAAATGCAAAAAAAAAGAGAGGCTTTTCAGCCTCTCCCCGGTTACCAATCGCGCTCAAGAAAGCCGCAGACGAACGCCATCAGCAAGATCAAAATAAATAGTTGCGTCATAACTTTAAACCCTAAGAGTCAAAATGAGAAAAGCCCCATCGCCCCGAAGGGCGACAGGGCAACCACTCACCCTCAGTCTAGGCCGCAAGCTCAAGAGCCAGCTTCTCAGCAGCCCTCACCTCTTGCGAGTTGGACGCTCGAAGGATGCGGTCAAAGTCGCCTTTGAAGCCGTCCTTCGCTTGTGCGTCGTGCTGAACGTAACCCTGAATGGCGTTGTACGCCTCCCAAGCGGACACCACGTTGGTCATCGCTGGACGACCCGTAATGTTACGCTCTCTGTTGAGACGCTTCCAGATCGCTTCTGTGCGATTCTGGTGAGTGGTTACCGCACGAACCTTCTCGCCGCGAGCGGCACGATCCAACTGATCATCTGTGGGACGACCATAGATAGAATCGAGAAACTCAGTCATGCGAACCTCAGTGGACTCCAGAGCGTCAATGACATCAGTCAGGGTTGACCAGCTATTCTTGAGGGTCTCAAAAGTAGCGATCAATTCGTCCATGTTGGCACGAAGACCAGAGGTATGACGGATGGAAACGGTGGTGCCGTTGACCATACGCATCATAGCCAGATTGCTACACGCATCTCGGAAGTAACCAAGCGATGCGGTGAACGCTTTGCCATCGTAGCCAGCGTTGATCATCACGCGAGGCCATACGTTGTCAGTGTCTCGATCTTTGAAGATCGAACGACGCTGCTCCTTGGTCGGAGCAATGGAAACGTAATGACCAGAGCGAAAGTGCGTAGTGCAATCGATCTCGCCATTGAACGCCTCACCAGCGGCATCGACCAACGCACAAACGTCATCAGTCGTATGCGGAACGTAGCGAGGGGAAACGGACTTGACACCATTGAGGTATCCCGTATCAGAACGGAAAAGACCATACTGATCTGTCGGCAGATTGTCAGGGCCGAACAGCGGGAACTTGTCAACGGTGAAATCGAAGTTAGAACGAACGGTGGAAGAAACGTCAGATGCTTGAATGTTGCTCATAGCAAAACCTTTCAGAGAGTGAGTGAAACAGATACTATCATTCTACAATAATAATATCGGATGTCAAGGGGGTGAAACTTAAAATAAAAAGAAAATTTTTAGCCGATTGATAAGTCCTTTGCTGGCAAGGGTTTACGCAAAAAAATCGGCGGGGCTTTTTTTTGTGTCAAAAGAGGGGTCACCCCCGAAGGGGTAGCCCCTGAAGGGGTATCCGAGTTACCACCATGAAGTATAAACAACTTTGTAACCCTGCTCGATTGCTTCGGACGCATCGGCAATAAACTCTAAATCTTGTTCTTTGTAATAATCATCAGAATTATCACCAAAAAAGAAACCATCTGTATCCGGCAACTCTGCACCCTCAATAGATGCTTCAAGCTGCTCAAGATCCTCAAACGTCAACTCAACATCAACACAGTTAAATTGACCCTCTCCACCCTTCTCACGCCAAAGCTGTTCCATCCAGCCTTGAAGGTTAGGATGCTTACGCCAATAGGCGATTTCCTGATCTTCTTGTCCATCTTTACGAATAGATGCGTATTGGTCAAGTCCCATTATAATTCTCCTAGCAAAAGATGTTGATTGTGGTTGGGTCAACGTAAAGATCAGCAAACCTCGCTGTCTCTAGTGGTGATCCGTCGTACTGGTTGATGAATGTGTCACAGGTGTATGGGTTGTAGTAGGCTTGCTGCCAGTCACTCTTGCCTGCCCACACATCGGCATCAGACTTCGTACCGTCAACAATGTCGTCGGCCTCACGAGTATTAACCAACACGCCCTCAACAAACGCATGTACGTTTTTACGACCTTCATCCCTGACTCTTTCCTGTCCCGCCTTGGACACAATGAATTTACAATCTTCTAATGTGACATGATCGGCATGGCAACGCACCAGTCCGCCCTGCTTGACACTGAAACAATTTTTGTGTAGATTGCGATACACGCGAACCTTTTTGGTTGGGTCAATGTGTTCCGCAACCTCGCTGCTTTTCTGAACGTGTGGCTTGATGTTTAGCATAATTTTCCTTTCGTGTTATACTCCCATTCTACAGTATATATCGTCAATTGCAAGGGGGCAGCATTAACTTTTTTGGAATTATTTTTGGGATTGACAAAAAAAGCCCCCGCCATTTTTTACGCCCGACTTGACCGGCGGCGTTAGAGTAAGACACCGCCACCGGCTAGGTGAAAGAGAACCCAGCCGGCAGCGGCAACACAACAACAACAACAACAACTAAGCAGGTAGGAACGGAGAAATCAGAGAACCCACAAATGGGATTTTAATTCCCCACTCCTGACGCTCTTTATAGAACGCCTTAACACCGTCACGGGTTTGTACCGTATCAAGATCTCTTGACCGTTCAAACTCTGGATCGTTCTTGCGATACGACCCGTTAACAGTTTGCGGATTCAATGGAATCTTGTGCGTGTTACGTCGTTCTTTAAGAACTCCCCATCGAAACTTAGAACCTTCAACTGGTTGTGCGTAGCTGAACAAAACTAGACTTTTCATTTTAGTAACCTTTCGTGTAGTGATCTGAAATACCGTGAATTAGTGAGTAGATTAAAACCATGATTATAAGTTGAGTCACACGTTGACCTTCTTTCTGCTATAGCTATGCCGCACATTGTTCTTTTTCAATACCTTCAGGGCATCGGCGGCGACACTGCCCTTTGGTTGTGTACCATGCAGCATCAATGCGAATGATTGATTACGTAGGCTTGGCTTCGCTGCGTGTGTATCGTCGTGGTCGATAGCAAGGCCGAGGTCGTGAGCCTCTTGTTCGCTATAGACCACTTGAGCAAAGCGTAGATTGTGCAGTTCGATTAGGTAGTCAGTTCGCCCACCATACGAAGCGGTCAAAATGAAATTCTTAGGTAACACCTGTCGATGGCGTACCCAATACTTGAGTGACTTGGTATAAGCGTAGAATAAAACTTTGGGAAGTGCAGACGCGACTATGGCCCACGCTTGAAAATACTTTTCACTGAAGAAGTCGCCTGCAACATGAATCCGTACAATGCCGGCGTTGGTGTGCAAGCAGAGGCTACTCATGATTAGATCGATCATCGAATCAAGGTCTTTGCAATCCTTGAGCAGGTCGAAATTGTGCTTGCGAAGATTGTATACGTTGGTATACTGGACTTCCTGAGAAGCTGAGAAACAGCGGAATTGTGTCCTCAGTCCGTCTTGAATCTTACGTTTGCCGTTTGGTTGTACGACAGCTTTAGATAGGCACGATTCTGCGAATGGGCAGGAATAGCCACTGAGAAGATCGAACGAGTAAACCTTACGTTTGCCCGTCAGATATTGTGCGAGTTCGGGATCATTGGCGAGTGCTTCGATTTTAGCGTTGGCTGCTGAGAACTTTAACATTTGCTTTCCTTTGGATGTTGTTGCTTACAGTCTTATTCTACTATATTATATCGGAATGTCAAGGGGTCAGACTTGAATGTTTTCCGGTTTATTTTGGCGAACCAGAGGGGAATTGCACCCCACGCCCACCTTGGGCTTTACACGGATTTGCACCGGTTACCGCTCTAGCGGCTAGGAACATAATTGTAGGCTAGAGGCTTGCGGGAGTCGAACCCGCCTTTTACCGGCAACGTCTCACGCCTAAAGGTCATCCCCCGCTAAAGGGATAGCGTTTAAACACTGTGTGACGCAGTAGCGTCCGGTCTTCTCCTTCGAAAAGCCCCATATTGTATCGGGTCATGCCCGTCTTACTCTCTTATTATACTATATTTATCGTCATTGTCAAGGGGATTCTTTAGTATTTCTCAAAGTTTTTCTTTTTATTTGCCGATTGACCTAAGTCTTTTGGTGACAAGGGTTTAGGCGAAAAAATCGGCGGGGCTTTTTTTGTGCCAAAAGAGAAGCCGCCCGAAGGCGGCGTTCTCCCCACAACACGAAAGGTTGGCGGGTTTACAGTGACGCCACGCACTTGGAGAGAGAGAATGACTTATGCAAGCCGTTGTCCTCTCGGACGGTAATTCCACGACCGTTTGGGCCGGTGAAACTCTTGATCTTGACACCGTTGACGGTGCGAAGAACATTGCGATTCCCGTTTTTAGGGTACAGGAAAGAAACCTTGCGTTCGTTACGCTTGTGATAAAGATCGTTGTTCATAGCAGAACCTTTCAATTTGTGAAAAAGAAAACAGTTTGACACCTTCCGCAGTGTCAATCAAAACTCCGTTGTTCTTGATGGCGACAACAGTACCAGCAGGAAATTCAGTGCCGACCCTGCAAATCGGCTTTTGTGCTTTACTCATCAGCATTCTCCTCTGCGAGTTTGGCAGCTTCTTCTGCCCGTTCTTTCTTAATACGATTCGCTTTCTGACTGATCGTCTTGGCGAGACTCAGATAATTGTCATCGTTCATCTGAATGTCAATTTCGTTACCAGCCTCATCGGTGAATTGCAACGAGTTCCAAGCGGTGTAGGCTGAGTAAAACTTCATGCTGACGACTTGCTTGATCTTCATAGATCGTTCTCCTAAAAGTGTTGTGAATCTTATACTAACATTATACTATAATTATCGGCAATGTCAAGCGGTTACTTGAGAAATTTCCATAACAATTTCAGAATTCTTTGCGAGTTCTGAATCCTTCTCAATATAGATTGAACCTGATACACTGCCGTTTGCTGTATAGCGAACCTTGGTTTTAGTCTCCTTGTCTTTGGTGAAATAGTATGTCAGATGGTCTGGTTTGGTGGTCATAACTTTTTACCTTTCAATTTTTTCGCTGACTGCGCCATAACGCCTTTTACTTGCTAGGATGAGATAAGACAAGACAATGTTTTAATGCTGCCAGATTATTCCGGCTCGCGTCTGTCTTGCTTACTCCTCCATTATAGTATATATCGGCCAGATGTCAAGGGGATCTTTAGGAAAATCTGAAAAAAACTTTGGCACAAAAATCGCGGGCGCCTTTTTTCGTTTTTGTCAACCCCTGCGAAAAAAACCCAAACGATTGATAAGCCGAACCAAAAAATTGTTTTTAGTTTGTTTCTCGTTTTCTATTCTCCTTTTCTCAATATTTTCTAAGCGTTGATAATAACGTGCAAGTTTCATTGATTGGCATCGTCTCATTCTCATTATATCCCCGCTACCAAACATCCAAGTATAAATGCAAAGATACAAAGTAATGACGCTTTTAGTTGTTCTCTCTTGTTCATGCTTGCTCCTTTGGTCCAATTAAACCTTGAGCATAGAAACCAGACTCACCATGCTCTTCTGTACAGTGTTGATGAATACCGGCAAAAACAGAATCGAGATATGCTTCATCAATCGAGTCCATGTTTTCTAACATCTCACTCCAATCATCCGGCAAAGCATACTCAAAACTGCTTTCAACTATGACATCCGGCGACACTCTATCAGTCAACTTACGAACCATTCTAACTTTCCATGTTGCTTTCATACTCAGTCCTCCAGTAAATCATCAGCATCAATCAACCCGCCGTTTACCATGCCACCAACGAAAGCGACTAGGTTCCTGTGAAGTTGAATTTCGTCAGTTTCGTTATCGCTATAGTCCAGTTCATCGGACAAGTCAACGAAGTCTGTGCCGCCTTGATGGGTATTGAAAATGGATTTTTCTTCAACCTGCTTTCGCAGTATCTCAATGTTGCGGGCTTTCGCCGCTTTCTCTTTTTGGTGGGCGGTTTCCGCTTCCGCTTCCGCTTCAAGCATCTCATTCAATCGAGCGACGGTGCGACCACCACGCAATTCATCATGGTACTTTTCAGGCAGTAGGTCGTTGGGAACCTCGATGCACTCAGCAAATACCGATTGCATGTATCGGTCAAGGTTCTCGATGTTGCCCATTCCGCAGTAAGGTTTGGTTGGATCTAGCATAGTGTTCCTTTCAAAGTGTTGTGTTGTATTCCCCTATTATACATAATTATCGGCATTTGTCAAGGGGGTTCTTGACTAATTCTCAAAAGTTTTTAGGATTTTTGTGACCACCCAGCCGACTGGTAACATCAATACCGGGACGACCACAAACATGAAAAACTCTTCGTTGTCCAATATCCAATCCATATTCTATCCTTTCTTGTTAACTTCTTATATCTATATTATCGCATACTGGTGTGACACGTTAGGTCACTGCCGACTAAAATTCTGCAAAAAAGCCCAAAAAAAGCCCCCGCCGTTTTTTGCCTCGTGTCAACCCTAAAACGGTAAATCTTCTGGAATTATCTCGATCTCAGTCGGTTCGTCATCCCCCGGATGGGCGTGAAGAGCGGATTGCTCCTCACACCACATCCAGAACTCAAGCGAGCCATCTGATTCCGGCTCCTGATAATCGTCCATCAGCCCCACTCCTCCCCATCGAAGAAACCTTCAGAATTATCACCAAAGTAGATGTTATCCCACCGCTGGTCCTCCTCCCAAGCAATGGCTTCCTCCGTCCACTGATACTCTTCCGGCTCCGGCTCAGGCAGAACCGCTTCCTGCTCCTCAAGCCAAGCGTGGTACTCCTCCCAGTCGGCCTGAGTAGGCTCGTAAGAGGCGAGTTCGTCAGATTGAATTTGGTTGGTGAAATCGTCCATAATGGAAACTCCTAAAAAAGAAAAAAAACGTGATGTGTTATGCCCTAATTATACCACAGGGCGATGGCTTGTCAAGGGTCAATCCCAAATTTCTTTGATAATTTTCCCATTCTTTTCCAGAATCTCGCAGCAAAGAACAGGAGTGCCGCCGTACCCGCGAGGACAGCCACCACGGTTGATGCGTTGACCATGATTGCGGCCAGACATCTTCGCCCAGCATTCCTTGGGCGACTTGCCGAAGGCGATGGTGGTGTCGTTGAAGAAGCCATCAATGCAGGATTCGACGGTGATCAGAGTGAGCTTGAACATGTTAGAACCTTTCGTGTTGGTGAAGTCCTTATTATATAATAATTATCGGCACTGTCAACAGGTATCATGAGAAAAAAAGAAAAAAAACCAAAAAAATCGGGCCGGCCTTTTTTTAATTTTCCTCAGAAGTATTTCTTGATATTACGCAAAGCCATTACAGCGGATCGCACATCGTTACGAAATTCTACACTGTGCTTATCGTCACCACACATAAAGCTCAATTCCGCAATCACAATTTCAATCAGTTTATAAATCATTTTTAAATCCTTATTCCTTATTCGCAAGCAGTGCCGTACCGCTTGAAGTAGGCCATCTTTGCGTCAAGGTATTCTTGCGATACCTGTTTGACTGTGACCACTTCGCAATCGGTGTGACTGTTGAAACGGTAACGGGTTTCGCCGCTATCGTTTTGAAATAGTCTAGAAGCGGGAACTTCTTTTGAAGTGCATTGACGACCGTTCCAAGGCTGGATGTAAGTTACGTCAAATTGTTTTTCGTTAGTCATGACATTTCCTTTCGTTGTTGTTAACTCGTTATGTCTCTATTATACATATATCGGCAGATTTGTCAATAGGCTTTAGCATAAAATCTAAAAGTTTTTGCAAATAAATATTTCTCAGATTATCTAAGTTTTTGCTATTGACAGCCAGAAAAAAAAGCGCCAGTTGTTTTTTTGAGGGTGGGGGTTTTATCTTCACGTTCGTAGTTACTGGCTGAAGGAAAAAAAGCCTTGGTGGTTCAGACATGATTAAGCTCACACTTTACGGGTGTCTTACCTAAACCACATAAGTAAGCCCTAAATAAAGATAATAATCTAGAGTCTACTAGGTGCGCACCAAGGCCATTTGTACCTAAGAAGAATCAAAGGTACATGGTTGTGTTAGCAAGCAGTTAGGACTTTAATACTTAGATTCTCTCAATGCTTGATTTGCTCTTGCGAGCCTTCTTAGGTACTAGGTTGTCATGGTGGGACAGAGCCTAGATTTTCAATTTTTGCCTAACCTTGGAGTGCTTGTTCACTCGCCGGTAACTCACTAATTCAAATGGACTTGGACTCGATACCACAGCCCCGTTTAACGGATTTGTACGAATGTTTATTGAATTTTGACCACTTTACAACCGTTGGTCACTCTATTATATACTGTTTTTACGATTTTTGCAATTTGCTTTTTGGAAAAACTTGCCCTTCTGTGTATTATATAGTGTACCAAACTAAAGGAGACAAAACATGGCAGACGAAAAAAAGAAACTAACGTGCGAATCAACGATGTGCTGCAAGGCAACAGCACAGTTAGAGGAGGATGTCAAACAGGACATGGAAAAATGTGATGCATCACTAAAGGACTTACTAGAAAATGACGATAAGAAATCCAAAGAAGACGAAACTAAGTAGTTTTAGCTTCTCGATAGGTCAACAGTCTGAACGAAAAGATTTAATATTACTACTTGGTATATCCAAGAAGCTTGCAAAGCTCGCCAACCTGAGCTGGTATGACTTTTCAAGTGATTTGGAGATCAGAAATAGAGTACCACTAGGCTCTATTACGTATTATACCATCGCCCTGTTCGATGACAACCCTAATGCAGCAAAAAGAAAGATCCTACAAAAGGAATCTGGCTGGGGTAGAGTAATAAAAAGTGAAACTTCTAAGGATGTTTTCTTAGAAAGACTAGAAGCTAAGGAATACAGCCGCCTAGATGGTGGCGGTGGACCCTCAAGACAGATTATGGACTTCGATAGCTCTGCCCATCTTGTTGTGCAGACATCGACTGTGCCATATGAATACCTCTTTTCTTTACAAAATACCGTAATTTGCTCTCTAGGCAATGGCGTACCCGAACTAGTTCACCTTGAAAATGGTGATGTACTGGTAAATATCAATAATGATATCAAAGGTGCCAGTATTTCTGAGGTAATTTCTAACACCTCTAGCACTTTAGAGTTAAATGGCAAGGATTCTGCCATATCTTCTAACGCTCTAAGGTTAAAAAGTCAGAAATCTCGCCCTACAAGCGTTGAACCGGGAACAATTATTTACAATCATAGGAAAAAATGCTTTGAAGGCTACGATGGAAACAAGTGGAAAGCCTTGAAGTGGGAGGATTAAGATGAAAATACCGAAAGGAATGACAGAAGAAGAGGTAGTTAGACAAATTAACAAGGTGTGTGACCGTATTTCCCCAAGATATACGTTCTATGGTTACACAATTGAGGATATTAAACAAGAATCTTTTATTATTTGCATGGAAGCCCTACATAGATATGATGAAGCTCGCCCTTTGGAAAACTTTCTCAGTGTAAATTTATCAAATAGACTCAAAAACTTCGTTAGAGACAACCATTATTTCTCTGGAGACAGCGAAGACCGAATAAAATTGATGCAACCAGCACAATTAGACCATGAAAACAGTATCGTAGACGAAGAAAACCCCTATGTTACCTCTTATGAAGACATAGAACTGCGCGACATGGCTGATTTGATCAACGAACACCTACCAGCAGACATAAGAATGGACTATTTAAAGATGATTAACGATGTTTACATCACAAAACAGAAAAGAGATGACATTGTTAACACAATTTTAGACATCCTACAGGAGTATGGCTACTATGAAGAAGGGTAGGATCTCCAAAGATGAAGAAAAATGGATACAAGAAAACCGAGATCTCGGTTTAGAAGCAATCGCAACCGAACTAGACCGAGACCCTGAGTCAATTCTCGGTTTCATAAAGAAAAAAGTAGCAAAAAATGAGATTGACCGCCCTGTTTGGATGGAAGAACCCGAAGATTTAGAAAAAGCTCAGTATGATTTGACGTTTAGGCCATACTGGATAGAATTACAACAACAATTTACAGATGATGAACTTAAATTATTCCAATATCACTGGGCTAGGATTATTTCACAATTTAAAGATGATGTTATTCCTACAGAAGAATTACAAGTAGTAGACTTAATTAAATTAGAACTACTTATGAATCGCGCCCTAAAACACAACAAAGAGAACATAGAACAGATATCCGCTTTAGAAGCCCTCATATTGGCTGAGAGGCAGCGTGATCCAGATCAGATAGATCGAGACGTAATGTTTAATATGGAGCGTCAGGTGGCATCTCTGAAAGCCTCACAGGAATCTCTCAACAGAGACTATAGGGACTTACAGACCAAGAAGAATTCGATGCTGAAAGAGATGAAGGCGACCCGTGAGCAGCGTGTGAAACGATTAGAAGACAGCAAACAAAACTTTACTAGTTGGATGACCTATTTGGTTAGCAATCCTGAAGTGGCTTTATCATACGGCGAAGAGATGGAAAAGATGAGGCTGGCTATGGAAAAAGAGAAAGAGCGATTGTCAGCATACCACAAATATACGGACGAGATGGTTGATCAACCCTTCTTAACACCGGAGACCGTTCAAGAGTAATGCAAGATATACTACAAAAACTAAGGACTACCAAGATAGCCAACATGCAGTTGGACCCTAATGGTCATTGCAATGTGGGTTGTTGGTATTGTCCAGTTAGATACTTGAATAATCCCTCTCATGCTAAGAAGCAAATGTCAGAGGAATTACTTTATAAAATATTAAAAGATGTGGATCAAGAAAGAAAGAGAGAGGATGGATTAGTTTCGCCTGATTTTTCTGGATTCTACACTGCACACTATAACGAGATACTTTTATACAAACATTTTCACTTCTTGCTTGAGGCATGTAGAAGCCTTGACTTCCAGTTTATGATTTTATCCAACGGCACCACTCTAACAAAGCAAAAAGTAGATCTCATAGCTGAATACCCAGACGTTGTTAATGGACTTAATCTCAATACGCCAATATTTACAGATGCAAACAAGTGGAGCAAAAGAGTCAACGCTAAACCAGAAATGCACCAGAGGGTCATAGAGAATATCTACTACGCAATGGAAAAGCTACCTAACATGGTGGAACATAAAACGTTCAGTATAGTTGTCAATGGTATAACAGAAAGATCCTTACTGGGCAAAGGCGGATGGATAGAGCTTGGCGATAAATTTGATCAAGATATAGACCTAGACGTACATAAGGGCGAACATGCACAAGAAGTAAATAAGGCAAAAGAATTATTTCCATCCTTGCAGATATATGGCAACCCTAGCCTGATAGACAGGGCTGGTCTGATAAGCAGCGTTATTGATAATAAAGAAGCTATTGTAAAGTTTGAAATGAAGGGCAATAAGGATAAAAAGGTTATAGGTTGCCACAATGCTCATGAAGTAGGTGGCAGACCATTCGGCTGGATTCATGTAAACGCAAATGGAGAGTGTTTCCTGTGTTGCAATGATTACAGCATGATGCAGTCAGTCTTTGGAAGCTTCGAGAAAGGAAAACTAAGAGACTTCTGGATTACAGAAAAACATGCAGAAGTAATTGAACATTCATATGAAACAATGTGCAGAACATGCGCTTCTGCCAAATTCAATTAAGGGAGAGTTAAGGAAATGGAAAATAAAGCTATCATTTTTGGAATCACTGGTCAAGACGGTAGTCATTTAGCAGAGCTGTTACTGAGCAAGCAGTATCAAGTGGTTGGTGTTTGCAGGAGAGCGTCTACCAATAATTCTGGAAGAATCAAACATATTCTAAGCAATGATTCGTTTCAGTTAATTCAAGGGGACATCACAGATGTTCACAGTGTCATGAATATTCTAAAAGAACACGACGACGTAGATGAAATCTACAATCTTGCAGCACAAAGTCATGTGGCAGTGTCTTTCAAACAACCCGGACTAACTTGGGACATTACGGGCAAAGGATGTCTAAACATATTACAATCAATAGTAGATCTAGGACTTATAGGATCTAGATTCTATCAAGCCAGTAGTAGTGAGATGTATGGTAGGAATTACGACTGTGCGGTTGATTTAAACAAGTCATCAAAAACCTATAAAAAAGAATTTAAATATCAAGACGAGAATACAAAGTTTTTACCTCAAAGTCCATACGCAATAGCAAAGTGCGCAGCGCACCATATAACAAGACTATACCGCGAGGGTTATGGGCTTCATGCTAGTGCGGGTATATTATTTAATCATGAAGGACCACGAAGAGGAGAAACCTTTGTAACTAGAAAAATCACAAAATGGATCGGTGACTATGAAAAAAGTGGCCGAGATCCTAATTTTCCAAAGCTACGTCTAGGTAACTTAGAAGCATTTCGAGATTGGGGGTACGCAGGAGATTACGTGGAAGCGATGTGGATGATGCTTCAACAGGATTGTCCAGAGGACTATGTTATCTGCACCGGCGAAACTCATACGATTCGAGAGTTTCTAGACGTAGCCTTTAAACATATCGGGGTTGACGATTGGTCAGATCTTGTTGTGCAAGACCCAGAGTTTTACAGACCAGCGGAAGTAGATTATCTACGTGGTGTCAATACCAAGGCAACAAAAAAGCTAGGATGGAGACCAAGACACTCTTTCGCAGATCTCGTAAGATTGATGGTAAAACATGATATAGAAAACTAACATATGAAAATTTACAAAGTAGATATGGACTTGTCTTTCGTTATAGCGAGACTCAAAAAGTTTAATCTCAAAGAATATTCAGATCAGTTCCCAACTATATTTGTAGAAGCCAAAGATCCAGACGAGGCTTGTTATCTCGCTTACTTCCAGCTTGTAGAAATATTACTCAAGCAAGACGACTCGAAAGAAACAAGCTTGTTAACCAAAGATATTTTACACGACATTCTGATAAGAAAGGTATACGTACCAGAATGAAAAGAAACTACGACGATCCAGTTTACGCTGAGTGGAGAAAGAGGGTTTTATCTAGAGACAAATATACCTGCCAAATGCCAAACTGCAAGAAAAAGAAAAACCTTCAAGTTCATCACATCAAGAAATGGTCGTCGGCCTCAACGCTTAGATTTGAAATAGACAATGGGATCACCCTTTGCTACAATTGCCATAAAGAGGTTACTAACAACGAAAATTTTTACGAGCCTTTGTTCCAACAAATAGTGAGAGAGAAAAATGTCTAAATCTAAACCGTTTACAATCATAAAAGATACTAGAGAGCAAGAGGGTTACACTTTTAAACCCAGTAGCTCTAGATATCACGTATGCAAAGGTATGGTGAATAGGAAGCTAGACACCGGTGACTATAGTATAGAAGGTCTAGAGGATAAGCTATGTATAGAAAGAAAAGCTAGCGTTGTAGAGTTTGCAAACAATATCGGACACGACGCTGTAAGGTTTGCTAAAGAAATAGAAAGAATGAAAGATTTTCCTTATAAATTTATGATATTTGAGTTTTCCCTCTCAGATGTTATGAATTTCCCCGAAGGTAGCGATATACCGGAAGAAAAGTGGGACTCTTTAAAAATAACAAACAAGTTTATGCTCAGAAGAGTCATGGAGTATCAGATGAAATATGGCATCCATGTTTTATTCTGCGACTCTAAGAAAAACGCAAAATGGGCTGTGCTAAGTATAATTAAAAGGGTTAATGAAATTTTAAACAACTAGGAGATCTTTATGTTAAACTCAGATGTTATTTCTGACATACAGAGCTATGGCATAGATGTCAAGAATAGAGAACTTTACCTTCATGGTTATGTAGCCAATACCGACGATGATCCCGGCGTTGACTACAAGATGGCGTCCACTTTTTATAAGAATATAAGATTCCTAGACAGTGTATCTAACGACCCGATAATTATTCACATGCATAGCGTTGGGGGTCATTGGAATGACGGCATGGCTATATTTGACGCCATATGCCTATCAAAGTCTTATGTGACAATAATTGCATACGGACAAGCAGAATCAATGAGTAGCGTAGTCTTACAAGCTGCCGACAAGCGAGTAATGATGCCAAATACTTACTTTATGTGCCATTTTGGTTCTAGCGGCTACTCAGGAAATTACTTAGATGTACAAAAAGGAGCTGCTTTTGAAAAGAAAATAACAGAGACAATGCTTGACATTTACACAGAAGCCTGTCTGAAATCAAAATATTTCAAAGAGCAATATACAGATCCAACGTATGATAAAGTAAAAAACTACTTAAAAAGAAAATTTAAAGAAGGCGATTGGTACTTAGACGCAAACGAGTCGGTTTATTATGGCTTTGCGGATTTAGTTCTGAATACAAGAAAATTCAACTCGATAGATAGCTTAAAATGAACAACCTAAAAAATATAGACGAAGCTTGGCTAAACCTAGATATAGGCGATCAGAAAGTATTCAATCCGTTCAAGTTCGTCAACTTCAATGATGATGATTATCATTATAAAATGCTGTGGCTAATGACTAGACCAGAGTATTTCTCGTTTCTATGCAAACAAATCTTTAACATCAACATACTTCCATCTCAAGCACTATTCTTATGCGAAATGTGGAACAGAAGATTCCCCATGCTCATAGCTAGTCGTGGTTTTGGTAAATCTTTTATTCTATCTTTGTATTCTATGATTAGAGCTTTACTGCTGCCCGATAGAAAAGTCGTGGTTGTAGGTGCTGCTTTCCGTCAATCTAAAGTTCTGTTTGAATACATGGAAACAATCTGGAACAATTCACCTATACTAAGGAGCATGTGCGATGCGAACTCTGGACCACGCCGAGATGTGGACCGTTGCGTTATGCGCATTAATAACTCTCGCGTCACTTGTTTACCTTTGGGGGACGGACAAAAAATCAGGGGTCAAAGGGCTAACGATATTATCTCTGATGAGTTTGCTTCCATACCTCGTGATATTTTTGAAACCGTTGTGGCAGGCTTTGCTGCGGTAAGTTCAGACCCGATAGAGAATGTAAAGAAGATAGCAGCAAGAAAGAAAGCCTTGGAGTTAGGCTTAGAGATTGAAGAAGAGACAGACTCGGTACTAGAAAATAAAGACAATCAGATTATTCTTAGTGGTACAGCTTACTATGACTTCAATCATTTTGCTGAATACTGGAAAAAATGGAAGTCTATAATCAAAAGTCAGGGCAAGCAAAATAGATTAAGAGAAATATTTGGCGAAGATCCACCTAAAGATTTTAACTGGAAAGACTACTCGATTATCAGAGTTCCTTACGAACTTTTACCAGAAGGCTTCATGGACGCCTCACAAGTCGCCAGATCGAAAGCGACGGTTCATGCCGGTATATATCAAATGGAGTTCGGAGCTTGCTTCACACGCGATTCTCAGGGGTTCTTTAAGCGCACCCTCATTGAGTCCTGCGTTTCTAATGATGGCTCTAATGATTCAACAATAATCAAAGACAGCAAGGGTGAGGATGTTATCTTTGAGGCTAGTCTTAGGGGTGACCCTAACAAGAAGTATATTTTTGGTGTTGACCCCGCTTCTGAAGTTGATAATTTTAGTATAGTAGTCCTTGAGGTTAATAATGACCATAGGCGAATAGTGCATTGTTGGACAACGAATAGGGAGCAGCATAAGCAGAAGGTTAAGAGTGGCTTTTCTTCAGAGTCTGACTTTTATGCTTACTGCGCTAGAAAGATCAGAGACCTCATGAGAATATTCCCTTGCGTACATATCGCTATGGACGCTCAGGGGGGCGGTATAGCGGTCATGGAGTCATTGCATGACTCAGATAAGCTAGAGGACGGAGAAGTGGCCATATGGCCCGTTATAGACGACGACAAGCCAAAGGACACAGACGATCAAAGAGGATTACATATACTTGAGATGTGTCAGTTTGCAAAGTATGATTGGCTGGCAGAAGCAAATCATGGACTAAGAAAAGATCTAGAAGACAAAGCTATACTCTTTCCTAGATTTGACGCGATAACCCTTGGATTATCAAACGTAGAAGATGGTCTTAAAGGTAGGGTTTTTGACACACTAGAACAATGTGTAATGGAAATAGAAGACCTAAAAGATGAGCTTACTATGATTCAGATAACACAAACAGCTACAGGAAGAGATAAGTGGGATACACCAGAAACAGTATTAGGCACAGGTAAAAAGGGTAAGCAAAGAAAAGACCGTTACTCAGCACTAATCATGGCTAACATGGCGGCTAGAACATTAGCTAGATTGCCGGAAGCGACAATGTACAATTTCTATGGAGGATTTGCAACTATGGAGAAAAGCGAAAAACAGGGAGATATGTACTCTGGCCCCAATTGGTTTACTGACTCGATGAAGGATATTTACTAATTCTTGAGAATATTGTGTATAATGTATTGAACATTCACAATGCATTTCAATTAATTGTATAGGAATTCAAATGACTAAAGAAAACGCTGATCACCTTATAACTTGGAATGACTCTGACACTGCTGGCAGAGCAAAAGCTTTTGAGCAACACTCAGAATCTCTAGATGCCTATGAGGGCGTATCAAAGGCGTATCACAGAGAATATCTAGATATTGAGCCAAATAGATCTGTTAGGCCAAGCTTTGTAAGCAATGATTACTATGCGTTTCGCCCAGAAGAGCAGGTTCCCAGAAGAGCTAAACGCATTATCAAGATGTGTATGGATGCATATGACAAGGTCGGCATCGTCAGAAATGTTATTGACCTCATGGGCGACTTTGGCTGTCAGGGTATAAATATCGTACACGAAAACAGAAGTGTAGAAAAATTCTACCAACAATGGTTTAAAAAGTGCAACGGCAAAGAGAGATCTGAAAGATTTTTGAACAACCTATACAGAACTGGACAGGTGTTTGTATATAAAAGTTACGCTAAAATAACACCAGAAATAAATACATACATCAAATCTTTAGCTAGTGACATAAAACTACAAGTTCCCAATATATCGCAAAAACAAGTACCTTGGAGGTACAACTTCTTAAACCCTCTCAATGTAGATATGAAGAATGGCGCTATCAATCTATTCCTTGGCGTTAAAAATTATGAATTAACTGCGAATACATTCTTCGACAATTTTAAAGATGGAGGTGTCCCTAAAAGGATGCTTGAGTCTATGCCGCCAAACGTAAGGCAGGCAATAAGGGAAGGCAAGAAAAAGATAGAGTTAGAAGAAGATAGACTAAGCACTTTTTACTATAAAAAAGACGATTGGCAACAATGGGCGCACCCCCTCACGTATGCGATCTTAGATGATATCATAATGCTAGAAAAAATGAGACTAGCAGACTTATCAGCGCTTGATGGGGCGATTTCTAACATTAGACTGTGGACGCTTGGTAACCTTGATCATAAGATTCTACCAAATAAAGCCGCTATTAACAAGCTTAGAAATATCCTAGCGAGTAATGTTGGTGGAGGTACAATGGAGCTTGTGTGGGGTCCAGAGCTTAGTTACACAGAATCCAATAGCCAAGTTTACAAATTCTTAGGCTCTGAGAAATACCAGTCTGTTTTAAATAGTATCTATGCAGGGCTTGGTGTACCGCCAACCCTAACAGGTATGGCTGGTCAAAGTGGAGGTTTTACAAACAACTTCATATCCCTAAAAACATTGGTTGAAAGACTACAATACGGTAGAGATCAACTCACTAAGTTTTGGGAAGCCGAAATAGAATATGTTCGTAAAGCTATGGGCTTTAGAAAAGCCGCACATGTAACATTCGACCAAATGAGTCTCGCTGACGAAGCATCTGAAAAGAACCTCTTGATTCAACTTGCTGACAGAGATATTATCAGTCACGAGACAGTCTTAGAAAGATTTAAAGAAATTCCTCAAGTAGAAAAGATGAGACTGCAAAGAGAAGAAAAAGAAAGAGACAGAGAGAAGTTACCTGAAAAAGCTGGCCCTTTCCATAAACCACCAGAAGATGACATGGGTAAACAGGAAAAACAAGCCCCTAAACCACAAGAGACACCAACTGAAAAAGACGGATCACCAGTCAATCCAGAGCAAGGGATTATTGAAAAGTTGAATGAAATAGATAAAGACGGTGGTAGGCCAAAGTTCAAAAAGGATGAAGGTCCAAGAAAAAAACGGGTGGACACACCAAAATCAAAGCCCGGACTTGCTGATCTCATAGTTTGGACCAGCGATGCTTTTGATTTCGTTTCCGACACAATCAATAAAGCGTATCTAGGAGCTAACAATAAAAACAACTTAAGACAACTAACTAAGGCTGAAGTCAATGATCTCGAAAAGTTAAAAGTTCAAGTTATGGCTAACCTAAATGTTATGTCCGACATAGATGAAAGTCTAGTCTTCAAGTCTGTATCTACCAGCACAAAGACCCCACTGCAAATACAAAAAACTTTGTCAAAAGAGGGGATTTCTACTTCAAAAATGCCTATCAACACCTACAAAAAAAACATCGTTGGCGTATTTGTCCAGCACTTTTCAGATGCTTTTTAACAGGTTTTTTTAGAATTTTTACTTTTTTGTGTATAATGTTCTGAGGTATTAATATGTCAATAAAAATATATCAAAAAGAAATAGATGACGGTATTGGTGAACTCGTTAAGAGCACCGCTAGCGTTGCCTATTGTTCCGAAGCCACTGTTAAAAAAGGCGATCTAGCGGTCGCTAAAGAAGTGATCTCTGATAAAGACGTTCTTGAAAGAGTGGTTGCAGAAAACAAGAATCAGATAGATCTATATTATCTAGAGTCTGTACTTGTTTCTTGTGGTTGGAATAAAAACGATGACGTGTTCATGCCAGAGGCTACTTGGGCAGCTAGGAATACTCCGGAAGACAAACAGTTCAACTTTATGCACAATGAAAATGATATCATTGGACATATAACCGGAAGTTATGTCCTCACAAAGGATGGTAAAGCTGTTGCAGACGATTCTCCGATGCCGGAAGATTTCGACATCATCACTCAAGCAGTTCTCTACAATAGTTGGACGGGAGAAGAAAATAGAGACCGTATGCATAAAATCATCTCAGAAATTGAGGATGATAAATGGTACGTATCTATGGAGTGCCTGTTCGCTGGATTTAATTATGCGTTAATCAATGAGCAGGGAGATGCAAAGGTACTCGCTAGAGACGAAGAATCATCCTTCCTTACCAAGCATCTTAGAGCTTATGGCGGAACTGGAGAATACGAAGGCTATAAGGTTGGCCGTGCTTTATCCAACATTTCTTTTTCAGGAAAAGGCTTGGTTGCTAAACCAGCCAACTCAAGGAGCATAATACTGAAAAGAGATCAAAAAAGCTCCGCCAGTATAAAATTTAACTTTAAAGAATCTGATCCTCAACTTTCAATAGGAGAACTTAACATGTCAGATCATACGCTTTTAGAAAAGCAGTTGGCAGAAGTTCAGACGCAGCTCGCAGAAGCTAAAGCTGAAAACGATGCCATTAAAGCTAAGATCGAAGAAGCTAAAGATAAAGAATTCGCTTCACAGGTCGAAGCTTTCGAGAAAAGCGCAGAAGAAAGTCAAGCAACCATTGATGAGCTTAATGAAAACATTAAGTCCACTCAAGCTCGTGTTGCTGAACTAGAAGATGCGCTTCAAACGTCGCAATCTGAATTGGCAGAAGCCATGAAGGAAATGGATGATATGAAGAAGAAAGAAAAGTCCATGAAGCGAAAAGCCAGCCTTGCAGAAGCAGGTTTGGATGAAGAAGAAGTAGACGAAACCCTCGCTTCTTTTGACGCTCTTGACGATGAAGCTTTTGACTCTATTGTTGCCATGATGAAAAAGAAAGTTGCCATGATGAAAAAGAAAGCAGACATGCATGGCGACAAGAAGAAAAAGAAAGACGAAGAAGCTGAAGCAGCAATGCCTCCAGCTCTCAAAGAAGCTCTCGAAAAGAAGAAAAAAGAAGAAAAAGATGCAAAGGCTGATGAAGCAGAAGCAGAAATCAATCAAGATGCATTTGAGGAAGTAGAAACTTCGGAAGCAGCTTTGGTTGAAGCTGATGAGCATGATCCTATCGAAGCAACGAGAGCTAGCGTTGCATCGTGGCTCGAAACCCATGTACTTTCTAACAAATAATTTACAGGAGAATTAACTATGGCTCTCAAAGCAGATAGATATGAAGAATCGACAGATATCAGCTTCTTCTACAATGAAGGGGTTGCTACTCGCGGTGGCGTTGTTGTCTTAGACGCAGCAGCTCTCGCAGGCGCATCTGGTGCAGCTCTTGATCAAGGTGAAAACCTTGTGAAATACGCTTCAGCAGTAGCGACGAGTGTTCCAGTCGGAATTTTGTTGAACGACGTTGTCAACAAAGACCTGACCAGAACGCACTTAAATCAATTCAAAGACGAAGTTCAGAAGGGTGGCAAAGTCACCGTTATGACTCGTGGTTGGGTTGTTACTAGCAATGTTGACGGAACTCCAAAGGCTGGAGATACAGCATATGCTTCGCCTGTAACAGCAGGTAGTATTTGTAACGGCACGACGTTTGCAGCTCAGTCTGGTGAACTTGCTATTGGACGCTTTATGTCACGCAAGGATGCAGACGGATATGCAAAAGTTTATGTCAATCTTCCTAACGCCGGTGGCTCAGTCGCTAGCTAAACACCCAAACTAAAGGAGACTTTATAATGTCACATGCAGAAAGACCAAGTGATGAATTCATCACACTTCTGAAAAAATCGGGCGACAGCGACCAAAACGTCGCTTACGCTGCACAGCGTGAATTCGCTAAAGCATTAGAACTCCCTTTGCGTAAGGGTGTTCTTGTCGGAAATATCCTTGGCGATATTTTTGAAACCATCAATGTCGAGCCGGGAGCTTCTACTGAGTATCCTCTCGACCTCATTTCTCCGGGGCTTGAAGGTGAGCATGTCGCTTACACCAATCCCGGTCACGGTCGTGTTCCAGAACGAGCAGTCGAAAGCGACTACGTCACGATCCCAACCTACAGCATTACTTCAAGTATTGACTACTTGCTGCGTTATGCTCGTGAGGCACGTTGGGACATCGTTGGCCGCGCTATGCAGGCTCTCGAAGCTGGCTTCACCAAGAAGATGAACGATGACGGCTGGCACACCCTGCTCGCTGCTGGCGTTGATCGTAACATCTTGGTTTACGACGGTGACGCAACCGCTGGCCTGTTCAGCAAGAGACTTGTTTCTCTCATGCAAACGACCATGCGTCGTAACGCTGGCGGTAACACTGGCTCCGCTAATCGCGGTCGCCTTACTGACCTCTACGTATCTCCAGAAGCTCTGGAAGACGTGCGTAACTGGGGTCTGGATCAGGTTGACGAAGTAACCCGTCGAGAGATTTACACCGCTGCTGAAGGTGGCGCACCAATCACTCGAATCTTTGGGGTCAACCTTCATGATCTTGATGAGCTTGGTGAAGGTCAGGAATATCAGTCCTTCTTCACTGACGGTCTTGGCGGCGCTGTTCAGACTTCTGACCTTGAATTGGTTGTTGGTCTTGATCAGGGAGCCAATGATAGCTTCATCATGCCAATGAAGCAGCAAGTTCAGGTATTCGAAGATCCTACTCTGCACAGACAGCAGAGAGCTGGATACTACGGATTTGCCGAACTTGGCTTCGCAGTATTGGACAACAGAAGGGTTATCTTAGGCTCGTTCTAACATCCTCTGTGTTTATCCAACAGAAAAGGGTCATTCTCATTATATTGGGAATGGCTCTTTTTTTGTGTATAATAGTGTGTGTACTACAGTCTAACCAAGGACTTTTAGGAGGTTTTTTAATGGCTTCTTTATCAGATTATTTAGAATCTGGCCTTCTCCACCACCTTTTTAGGGGTGAGAGTTTTGCCAAGCCAACAAATATCGCTATAGCTTTATGCTCAGGTGTACCATCAGAGTCAGATACTGGCTCAACAATTCCGGAGTTGCCGTCTGGAACTTCACCAACTGATGGAACGGCTCAAAAATTAACAGGTTATGCCAGAATTAATCTTGGCAATCCTTCAACACTAGGCAACTCAAGGTGGTTATACGATCTTGATGATCACAACGCTGGTAGTGGCCTTATCAAAAATGCATCTACCTTCAACTTTGACGAAGGTGACGGAAGCGCAGCCAGAGTTGACTGGGGCTGGGTTTCTGGTGTTGCTATTGTAGATTCTGGAGAGTATGGAACGGGAAATCTCTTGATGTATGCTCAGTTGGATAATCCTAGAATTATCTACACTGGAGACTCAGTCAAGTTTGATACTTCCACATTACAAGTACGCTTTAGTTAATTTACGGTCATACAATGATATTATCAAAATCTGAGTATATAGAGAAAATTAATTCTCTATTACAAGACAATTCTACCCAGCTCATATCTCCACTAGATCTAAGAATATCTCTTAGAGACTTAGCCGATTCCGTACATTTATTTACGGATGGCAACGAGATAGTAAGTGCAAACTTTGCAACTCCAGACACCAGAAGTACAATTGCTGGCGAGCTAGCTCTAGGAAAACTAAAGTATGCAGGAAGAAGTAGTGTTGACAACTCAGCTTTTGGATACTATGCATTAGGTGCAAACTTTGAAGGTTCCCAGAATACCGCAGGGGGATCACACGCTTTAGGTTGCAACCTAGACGGTACTTATAATACAGCTTTTGGTTTTAACAGTCTCGCCGGAAACACTCAGGGGTCAGGCAACACTGCCATAGGCTCTTTTTCTTTACAGTCTCTCAGGACTGGCTCTTTTAATATTGCCATTGGTCATGGTGCTGGTAGCCATATTCCTACTGATCATAGCTATAAGTTCTTTTTAGGCGTAGATCCAATAGATAGCGGCTACGACTGTCAGGATTATACATCAGCTTCTGGTGCAGTCCCATTAATGTATGGGGATATGCAAGAAAAAAGACTTTCTATAGGTATTGGCTGGAACCACCCCTACGGAACGCTACAGGTTTCTGGAGACATAACCCCTTCCCATAGCGGAGAATTTAATCTAGGTAACAAGGGTTATCCTTGGGACTCTGTTAACGAGATTATACATTTCTCTGGAGAGAAGATTGGTGTAGGGACTGACGCTATCTCTGGTGTGCTTGGTTCTGGCCCCAGAGAAGCATTGATGACAGTAAATGGCAGCATTGTACCAAAAGAAAATGGTATATACTCTTTAGGCTGGTCCGGTAATGGTGCTGCTGGAGCCGATAAATTACTGTGGGATGGTTACTTTAATGACATATTCGTTAAAGGTAACGCTATAATAAATGATGCACAATACAACACTATAAATGAATGTCTGTACGACTGCAAGACACTACACTTAGCAACTAGCGGTCTTTGTGATGATGGAGGCGTAGGATTCCACAATGACACGGTTTGTGGCTATCTAAGTGACGAACTGGTAGACGGAGCGGGTTTTGAGGTACACTCTAGCGGATACGATTATACAAGAGATTATAAATTTATATTTAGAAATTCAGATCCGAACATAACATGTCTAGAGGAAGATAGTCATTGGTCTAGATCAAGATGGCAATCTAATATATCAATTGAAGTAGCTAGTGGTTCTCACGTACAAGTAGATAGAATTCTAGGGGGCGAAAGCCTCTCTATGGTAAAACAAAGCGGGTGCTACGGTATATTCAGCAAGAGCCACCAACCTTCTGGCGACAGGGTTTATTTCAGTAGAGAACCGCATGTTGACTCCTATCCAAATCGCGCCGACATTAATTTTATAGCAAATTCTGGAACTCATCTAGGAGCCGACTCTAACCCGTCTGGCTATGATTACTCTGTAATGTACGGGACCGTTGATTCTGGTGTCAAGATTACACACGAATTTGCAAGTAGGATAAAAACAACTTCTGGCAAACGTGGATTTAGTATTGTTTACCACGATGAGCTTGATGCATAAAGAGGAACACAATGAATAAAAAAGATAGATTATCTATACATGTAGAGAACGGCCAAACAGACATCTATGAGGCTGTAACTATACTCAGAAATGGAGGAACACCCTCTCAATCTGGTTTGGTTGGAATAACGAATATTCAATCGCAGCCAAATTCAGCAGTAATGCCTTCGGCAGTTCTACCTGAAACAATCTTAAATGTTCAAACTTCTGGCATTTGCGATGTTAGATTTTCTAGTCAAGACTCAGTAAAAACAAGACTTACACTTAGCTCAAACGGTAATGGTTTACCTTCCGGACTGTCCATCTCACATAGTCCCGGATCATCCCCTGTAAATCGTTTTTCTTACATGGGCCAAAAACCAACATCGGATGATCTTGCGGGTGAACCCGCCGCTTCGGTCGCTGGAGATTTTGGCAAAGAAATTACGTTTTTGTCACAGACTCACAATGACGGTTTTAGATCAATTGTGGGGATTGGACATCCAGATCATGTTACCTCAGACACGAATGCCACCGTCTATATAGCAGCCAGTGGAAATCCCAGACTCAGTGGCGTTTTAGGACTTAGGGAACAATCGAAGTCCCCCACAAAATCCAACGACTACGGCCATCTTTACGTAAAGCCCTACACACCCGCCGGATCTTTACAGACACAAGCTCTTTATTTTCAAGACGATTATGGTAACGAGTTTAATTTAACTCAAAATCAAGATGATTACTTTGGCGGTCATGTTTATGGAAATGAGTTTGGAAATACATACGCTGGCTGGTATACTCCAAAACTAAGAATATCTACATCGTCGATATCTAGAAATACGCTTTACGGATATGGTATACAACCAAATATTGGCTCTGACAATACGTTCTACGGTCATCAAGCCGGTAGTGGAAATCAAGGTAGTTTCAATACCGTTGTTGGCAGTCAGTCATTCTATAGTCACAGCTCTAGTGATAGAAATATAATATTAGGATATAGATCACTTTACTTGTCGGATATAACCGAGACCCCGTCTAACATAGATGACTGCATAATTATTGGTAACAGCTTGTTTGTAGACGAAAGTCCAGAAAGCTATACATTAGCCATAGGAACGTCTGATTCGCCCTTTGTTACAGGATTAATGAAAGGCGCCCAGAGAAACTTTACAATCCTATCTTCTGACGGCGAAGATACAAGATTTAAACTCAAGAAAGGCAACCTCGACTACAATCTTGGCCTTTCCTTTGAAAACAGTAGACACGTTGTAACTTTTGGTAGCGACGACTCTTTGTCAGAGGCTCAATCAAGAGCTATGATGTCTATGAGGTTTAAAAACAAAAACAATGTTAACCAAACCCTAATGGATTTTGATCCTAGCGGTACTATAAGTATTACACCAACTTTTGCACAACCTACTTTTAAAAGACCAACTGTTTCCGTTAGTGGCGACTTAAGAATGTTGGGTGCTATTAGGTTCTTTGATGGCTCGTCACTAAACTCCGTTTCTGACTTACAAATCAACAGAGCTTTAGCGGCGTCTGGATTAAAGAGATTACTGATAGACGGAGAATATTACTGGGGGCTAGACTTTGACGGTATGCCTTTAGCCATAAATCTAGGCGACTTGGATATAAGTCAATCATATCTACCGTTAGACGTAAACGCAAGCGATGGCATGGGCAAGATTAGTATAAGTGATCTCTCTGCGTATGTAACCAGCGGAGCAGCTAGTTACGGAGTTAATTGTAATGGCGTATTTACAAACCTAGATAATTTTGACAATGTTAGTCAAACATTAAACTCTCACTCAGTGTTTATAGGCTGTGACGTTGCAGCAAATGCTACAGGGTGGAAGCATGGAGTATTCATCGGAACTGAGGCCGGTAAAGAAGCGACTACTCCAAACTCTTCATTAAGCTCTGATACAGCACCAGTATTCATAGGATACCAAGCCGGTCATACATCTATAAATACTAACGATTCTATATTTATAGGTAATGGCGCTGGTAAAAACGCAGACTCTTCAAACAAGTCAATATTTATTGGCCCCGGAGCTGGAGCAAACGCAACAAACTCAAACTCTATAGGTATCGGTCAACACGCGCTTGAGGGTGAAATTTCTGATAGCGAAGGCGGTCAAAGAAACATAGAGATAGTAGCAGGTCTAGATGACAACCAAAGACTTCTTTACACAAGAGGTGAATTATCTGACAGGCTTAACATTCAGAACTCAATCTTTGCATACACAAAAACACCTAGTGTATCTATTGGTAAGGCCAGAGCATTTCCTAGCGGAGCGCCTTTAGAAGTTGTTAGAGATACTACTGACGCCGGTTATAGTTTAGGTCATACAGATCCAAATGTTCAGTATTGGATTAACAACGATAGACCCGCAGCTAGAGTAAGTGAATCAGGCCATCTCATAACACAGACATCGGGTGTTGATTATGGGTCTCAGCCTTCACAAACGGTAGACTCTTGGTTTGGTACACACGAAGGCTTTATGGAAGATTATATTTATGCTCCATCTAGCTTTAATAGTCCAACTAGCGGTTGGATGGTAACTAGATCTTACGAGAATGGATTTGGTGCTGACAGAAGAATTCTTGTTATAAATAGAGATATCAAACAGAATATTCATGGCCAAGGCGCTGTCGGTGGCGCGGCATATGTTATAACAATGGTGGTTAATGGAGAACATAGACCTGTTTATATAAGTTGTTCTGGTTCTAGCTAAAGGGTATCAGTAATGACAACTTGTTGTAATTGCGAAACAGGCACACCACCACCCCCACCCCCAGTTGGAGCTTGCTGCTATGGTGTAGGTTATCCCAAAACCTGCGAAGACAACGTTAATGAAAACGACTGTCTTGCCAGACCAGATTCTACTTGGTACGCTAGTACGACTTGCGCATCTAACCCCTGTCCCACAAGCACTACAACCACTACCACAACCACCGCAGCACCAACAACAACAACAACCACCGCAGCACCAACAACAACAACCACCACCACCACAACTACCACATCGACGCCAGAACCAGCAGGTGGCTGTTGCTTTAAAAACCCTGATGGAAGTTCATTCTGTTTAAATTTTGGGCGGAGTGATTGTATTGAACTTGGAGGAATTCCACTTGACAAACCTTGCGAGGAGTATCCAGCAAACCATTGCGATAATGTTGACCCAACAACGACCACAACAACTACCACCACCACAACTAGCGAACCAACTGGAGCTTGTTGCTCTGAAGACTTAGGTACTACGTATTGTAGCGAGATATCACAAAGCCAGTGTGATCTACTTCCTAACGGCACATTTTACCCCGGCCAATCTTGTGCAGACGACCCTTGTGGCATTGGCACAACAACAACAACAACAACAACAACAACAACCACCACCACCACAACCTCCGGACCCGAAAGAGTGTGTGGCGATTGTTGCGCTGGTTGTCCTGATGGTGGCTGTCAGGATAGTCCATACGACGGAAGCGGTCCGTGCGCCCCACCATGCGAGGTGTCTTTGTGCGTAGGATGTTCTCATCCAGCGTGTGGAGGCAGTGGAGGATCCGACCCCACATCTCTATATAAATACGATGGAAGCGTTTTTGTCTACTCGCAACCCACCTACGCTTGCACTTGCACAAGTGGCGGATCGGTAGTGATAGATGGCTACACCGCTGAACTTGGATTGTATGGTCAAAATGGCTGTGTAAATGTTTACGATACGGCTATGTGCGATGCTATTGGAGGTGAATTTCATGCTGGCGGAGACTGCTCTTCACTTTTGTTTACAGGTTGTCCCGAAACTACTACCACAACTACTACAACGCTTTCTCCAGAAGCAACCGGAGCCTGCTGTGTTTATGGAGAATGTTTAGATTTAACAAGAGCACAGTGTGATGTACTCGGTGGGACTTTTAAAGAGAGCGAAACCTGTGCAACAAATCCTTGCGTTGATTTGCCAACCACCGCAGCTCCAACCACAACTACAACCACCGCAGCTCCAACCACCGCAGCTCCAGAGCCATTTGGAGTATGTTGCGGCTCAATTTTGGGTGGCTGTCAGGATGTATCTACTCAACAAGATTGCGATCAAATAGAAGGTTCGTATTACGCAGGGCTTAGATGTAGCGACGTAATTTGCGATGATGATGGAGGTGTAACTGTTGTTGCAACTACTACAACAACCACTCCCGCACCAAGAACCACAACTACAACAACCACAACTACAACAACCACAACTACAACCACAACTACAACCACCGCAGCCCCAACCACAACTACAACCACCGCAGCCCCAACCACAACTACTACTACATCTGCACCAACGACCACTACGACTACATCTGCACCAACGACCACTACGACTACAACAACTGCTACTACCACCACAACCACCTCATCGCCAACAACAAGCTACCCCGGATACTAATTTTTACAGGAGATTTAAGATGGAACAAGTATTAACAATTGGAATGGCTCACCACAATGATTATAGTGGTGTATATTTTACTATTCAAGATATAAGAAAGGAATTGTTATTCAACAGAAGGTATGACCTCCTACAAAAGATAGAATTTTTAGTTGTAGAAAATGACCCAGAAAGCTTACATGCCAAAATGGTAAGGCAGCTAGAACAGAAAGTACCTATGTCAGTAGTTGATTTTACAGACGTTTCAGGGACTTCCGCAACTAGAAATAAGATTATAGAGCAGGCAAGAGGTAATTTTGTTTTGGTTATGGATTGTCATGTTATGCTTTGTCCAGTCGTCGAGACTTTAGATAGGATATTCACCTTTATGGAGTCCAACAAGCAAACAAATGACTTATTCTGCGGTCCACTTGTTCACGACGATTTATATAATCTATCCACTCATTTTAATGACAAATGGGATGGACAAATGTGGGGTCAATGGGGTACAGCTTGGAGTTGTGTATGTGAAAAGGCTAATTTTGCAATACAGCAAGAAAATGGCAAAGTTGCGTACTACAGTTTAGAAAATCAAGAAAAAATTAAAAAATGTGTATACTGTAGTAGAGAGTTCCCTAAAGAAACGCCTTTTGCTGGTCATGAAAAGGTCTTAAAAGATATAGGTTACAATCCCCACGGAAGACAGGTTTCAGGAGAGCCGTTTGAGGTATTCGCCCAAGGTCTTGGATGCTTCCTTACTAGGAAAAACTCTTGGTTAAAATTTAATGAACACGCAAGAGGTTTTGGTGGAGAAGAATGTTATATCCATGAAAAGTACAGAAAAGCTGGCCATAAAACATTATGCTTGCCGTTTTTAAGATGGCTACACAGATTTGGAAGACCAGAAGGTGTAAAATACGAACTGACCATAGACAATAAAGTCAGGAATTACATTCTGGAGTTTATGGAGATTGGGCTTGATATTTCACCCATCAAGGAGCATTTTGTTGGGCAGTGCAATTTTTCAGAACAGGTTTTTGAGTCTATTAAGCAAGAGTGCGCACGAATCTACTCAATGCCAGTTGAAGAAGCAGACGATGTAAGAGGAGAGATCGAGGCACTGAAGGCTAAATTGAAGACTTTAGTTAAAAAACAAAAAGTAAACGTTTAGGTAAAAAACCACTATGGCATTAATAATATCAGATAGAGTAAAAGAAACCACAACCACCTCCGGAACCGGCACGATTTCTCTTGGCGGAGCCGTTGGTGGATTTGTGTCGTTTCAATCAGCTATTAGTGAAGGTAATAAAACATATTACGTAATAGAAAACGATACAAGGTGGGAGATAGGAATAGGAACCTACTCTTCAGGATCGCTTTCTAGAGATACTGTTTTATCTAGCTCTATAGGTGGAGGCAAGATAAGCTTAAGCGGAGTTTCTTTTGTATTTGTAGCCTTACCGTCATCGAAGACCATGTTCAAGGATGAGAATGGATCTTTTAATCTAGATGCTGATATCGCTACTGACAACATTACTGTAGAAAAATACTCGCTACTTAATAATGTCACTGCAAGTGGAGATATTATCAGTAGTGGATTACTAACTCTGGTTAGAACTTCTTCAGGTAACTTTTTTCAAGCATATGTAGACGATTCTAATAAGAGAACTTTATCACTTCATACCAACGCCTCCGCCGCACCACAGTGGAAACTAGGTCTAAAATCAAATCCAAACGACCCAACCTCTCCGCCAACTTACGCTTATGTTCAAGCAGAAGATGGCAATATTGGTCTTTATGGTAACAGCTCAAACTATTTGTCTCTTTCACACGGCGCTGGTTTTACTGTTGTAAATAAGTCTGACACCATATTCACAACGGCTAGCACTACTGGCACATCTATATTTGGTAATGGAGCAGCTTATCCAACTCTGATTGTAAAAGCAGCGGTATCCCAAGCCGCCAACATTCAAGAGTGGAGAAATAGCTCTGATTCTATTCTAGTAAAAGTAGAAAATGATGGCTCGTTAGTAGTAAATGGTTCTGACATAGTTGCAGACATACGCACAAATTCTTCCAGTGGCGTTTCTATCAGCGGTTACTTTGAAGCTGGCGGTGCAGTTAGTGGTTACTTACAGGGAGTGATTGACGCGATACCCGACGCCGCTGCTGTTAGCGGTTATTTACAACCAAAGATAACAGCCAATACTTCTGATATTGCAACGGTCTCTGGACTACTTGGTAACTCTGAGGTTGCTGATTTTGCTTCTGGTTTAGCTATACAGAATCAATTAGATATTGTTACTGTTTCTGGCTTACTTGGCGACTCTGATGTTGCTAATTTTGCTTCGGGCTTGGCTGTTCAAAATGAAATAGATATAACGACTGTATCTGGCTTGTTATATAATGACGCTTCTCTTTCTGGCTACTTTGAGTCTCGCGTAGATTCTACAGATTCTGACATAGCGACTGTCTCTGGATTACTTTACGACGACACTGCGATTTCTGGTTATTTTGAATCTAGGGTAGACTCGGCAGATTCTAGTATCTCAACTAACTCTTCCAGTATCACTGCGAACTCAGGATACTTTGAGTCTAGAGTAGACACAAATGCCGCTGATATTGTTACTGTTTCTGGTTTAACCGGAGGAAGCGCTGGTTTACCTTTGGCTAGTGGTGCAAAGATAACCGCAAACACTAATCTTATAAACTCTGTTAGTGGCTGGGCTGGTTCTACGATAACAAACGAGGTTGCAAGCCTTGTAGATAGCGCCCCAGCAACATTAAATACCCTCAACGAATTAGCAGCAGCTATCAATGATGATGCAGGATTTTCAACATTCATTTCAAACTCTATATCAGCAAATAGCGTCAGCGGTGTAGCTATTTCTGGTATCGCCAATTTTGCGTCGGGGTTGGCGATTCAAAATGAAGCAGATATAGCGACCGTATCTGGTTTACTATATGACGATACTGCTGTTTCTGGTTATTTTGAAACTAGGTCAGATGCCAATGCTGCTGATATTGTAACGGTTTCAGGATTATTAGGCTCTGCTGGATCTACTTCCGGCATAGTGTTTGAAGCATCCGGAACTAGTAGCGAGTATAGAATTGGAACAGTGTTTATTGACCCCGATGGCACAGAACAGGTTGTTAGAGCTACCGATTTTAATGGAGGCTTCCTTAGATTAGAGGTCGCTAGATTTAGCCCATCCGTTTCTGCTGCGGGTCAATCAAGAAATTGGGATCAAGCAGTTACTCAGTGGACGGTTACAGTTGACAATCCGACTGACTTTACTACTAATTATGTGAGCGGTGTTAAATCTCCTCTAACTGGGATTACTGGCGGTGTAACATCTAATGTCACTCTTTATTCAACATCTGGCCCGTCTGTAACTCCGGGCGGTGGCGTTGATTGGACTCAAACATTCAGCACAGACGGAGACTCACCGATTTATTCATCTACAAATAACTTGACTGGTGGATC
>VTLG01005783.1_pt1 | contig 40793 bp, 61 predicted proteins | sample 4694571 | NCBI WGS metagenome assembly VTLG01 (sample SAMN12604809, study PRJNA352737) | marine metagenome | biome: ENVO:00000447; feature: ENVO:00000209|ENVO:00000569|ENVO:01000036; material: ENVO:00002151; isolation source: viral sequences binned using virsorter ...
ACACTTTCCCCTAGCCATTGGGATGATACCCAAAACCTTTCGACGATACCTATGACGATAAAAAAATCTGGGATATCCCAAAAAATAATTGCACAAAAAATATCAACGATTTGAACAGGTTATAAAGTTATCCACAGATTATTTTAATTTTCTTGATTTATCTGTTTGACGATTTGGTTTCCCTCCCTTAGATTCCGAATTGTCGATAACGACATAACTAAATTGAAAGGTACTAATTATGGAAACGAAAGATATCAACAAAGCGCTGATTCGGTTTACTAAGGCTGGCAAGGTCCATGCTGAAGAAAAGGTAAACGTTGTATACCTTCCCCTCGCTGAATTGCTTATCGCTGAAACAGCAAACGAAACTAAACCATTCCCCGAGGGTTCTATTACCGATAAAATCGTAAACCGCTCCGAGGCATTACAGGATATATTCGTAAGACTATCCAAGGCGGAGCGCTCCGAGATTGTCCGGGAAGTGAAATTCGTTTTCCAGAACTATGATGCTATTCAAGATTACGTCGCAGAAAACGGCTGGGCATCTATCGGATACATTCGGAAACAGGTCACTAAAAAGGATAAACCTGCTAAGGATACCGCCAAGGATACCGCTACTGGAGAAGATACTGGAGAAGATACTGGAGAAGATACTGGAGAAGATACTATCCCCACCATTAAGGATGTGGCATACTTCGCCGATAGGCTGGCCAGTCTCATCAATGAGGCAAAAGCCGAAGGTATCTCCCTGAAAGATATCATCGGCCACACTAAGGCAATGTCCAACGTCGCATAGCAATCCAACCCATCAATGGGCTGCTAGGTAACCCCTAGTATGCCCCATTGACGGGGTAGGTTTTTACTAATAGAATTAGATCAATCGTTTAATTCTATTCGTGAAAATCTATAAGGATATGAAACAATGAGCATACCGACCACAAGTGAAGAATGCATTCAAAGAGCAATCGCTGCAGAGGATAGGGCTATTTACTTTGAAAAACAAAATATGCTAATATCGGCCGGTGAGAATTGGTCAATGGCATCAATGTGGCGATGCAAAGCTGCAAGCTATCCCTCAGACAATAAATAATCTGGGATATCCCAAAAACCGAAAGGCAAAACAATGGCACGGAAACAAAAACCGAATTATGGTGATATACACCCCAAGGTGTTGTTATCTACTCGCACCAATTGGCAAGACATAAAGCATCCCATTGACACGGAAAGACTAGATGCTGTAAGGTTAGCACATAAACAATCGGTGTACGTTCAAGAAATGCGGGAACAATGGTTTAACAATCAACGCAAACGGGATGAGCAAGCATTGATAAACCGTGATCTTGACTTGTTGTCTGAGTTATGCTAGGTTAAATCAACATTGAAAATCTGGGATGTCCCAGAAAACATGAAAGGAAATAAAATGACTAAAACAATTAAAATTGCTGGCGTAATATCTGCGTTTCTATCAGTGACATGTGGTCTGATATCCATGATTGTGATCGGTCCTGAACATTTCGGATTGATACCGCAGATAGGATTGACAGCGGGAAGCGTTCTTGGTATGGTTGCATTCGCCGCATGGATGACGGAAGACATGATGTAAAATCTGGGATGTCCCAGAAATTGAAAGGATAAAGTTATGATCGAAGAAGTTAAAAATATAAAGTTCAATCTGGAATTTATGGTATTGAACATGAACTCTGGACGCATGGAAGAGGCTGATGAGGCTCTACAGAAAGCATTCAAAACCCTTAATGAAATTATAGGCGAGGAATAAAATGAAAACCTATAGAGTATCATGGCGACAAGGTAGACGTGCAGGAGCGCAGGGTATATTCTATCCTGATAGTGTGGTAGTACAGGCAGAGAATGAGAGGGCCGCACACTTGAAAGCATACGATACGCATGAGCATCTAATGCACGTAACTGTAACAGAAATGGATGAAAGCAATGTCGATTGATAACATTATCAAAGTCTACAAGCTGGCAACGCCAGAAGAAAAACGTGACGGTATAGTGTGGTACGCCAACGCATACGCAGACTGCAATCGCATAGCGTTAGACCTATCCGTGCAAGTACACGTAGTTACTGGTGTGGTTGCGGCGTTGTCACCCAACAACAAATGGGAACGAAACATAGCCAATGCCCGTGATCTAATCGCAGGTTTTCTCAACGGCGATGGCATTGACGATATCAAAGTATCAACATACAACGCCATGAAGCGCAAGGCATGGTCTATACTGGAACAAATGCCAGATCATGAGGGTGTTATTGACATTCTCAATGGGCAGAAGATAGTATCATTCTATCGCAACATCATGGGAGACGATACCTGTACCGTTGACGGACACGCCAAGAATATATACTATGGCGAACGTCATGGATTGACGGATGACAAGACAAACGTAGGAAAGAAGGAGTACAAGACTATATCAGACGCATATGTGAAAGCTGGTAAACGAGTACGAGTAAATGGTAGGTCGCTGAAAGCCTTTGAAATACAAGCGATCACATGGGTAGTATGGCGTAGAATACATAACATTAAATAAATCTGGGATGTCCCAGAAAATTGAAAGGACCAGACCAATGACCAACATGAACCCTGACTATATTAAGTACGAAACCGGATACTGCAACTGCCGTGATGATATGGTGAACAAGCTGGTATATAAGTACATCCCAATGGGTAACATCATTGCCATTGAACAGGGAGTGATTCGTGATCGTGGCATTGCCAGACGTAACATGAACAACGCCTTCAACAGTGGCAAGCGTGTGACCCTGAAGGAAACCATGCGTGTGGAGTGGGTGATCTATGTACGTGAGTTGCGACAGAAACAATACATAGAGAGCGCACCTATTGAAGTCCTACGTGTGGCGTAAAAATGTCTTAGTAATGATGGATGGAGAATTTATATGCCTGAATATGAACAAAGGGTTGACAAGTACCTCGCAATGGGGTATAGTCTTGCCGATGCTGAAGAATACGCAACAGAAGATTGGAAGGAAGAAGTTGATGTCGGTTATGCAAAACGAGATTATCAGGGAAAACTTACTCGACAAGCATTACGACTTGCTAATCGAAGAAGGGTGGCCTGAAGATCAAGTTGAAACTTGGGATGAAGCTGCACGTAGAACACATGAAGAATGGGAAAGGATGAGCTAATGAACGGACTTAATATACATAATGTAAATAATATCAAAGTAAAATCAACAGACTTTGATACCTTCACAACCATAACTGTAACTGTCACGGACAAAACCAACAGAGACTTTGAATTACAGTTGTTTACAGAGAAAGGCTTCACACCTAACTTGGAGGTAGAGTACGACAATGATTGACTTCGCAGAGCTAGAGCTTGGTGGTGATAGCTGGAAGATAACGTGGGATGACTCCCACCGCATCAAGGTCAAGACAACAGGCAAAGAGTCTGGTCTTAAATATACCACGTATTCACTAACTAAGTTGACACCAAGCCAAGCATATGATATGGCTATGGTACAATTAGAATGGCTAAAAAAGGAGATGAAGAATGGTGATGTCTAAATATGAATGGGATCAGTTACAACAGTTATCCTACAATGTGATGCCAAAGTGGTGGTATAATAGAGAACAACGTGATGCAAACTATGAAGCATACGTGAAAGGGCATGAGGAATGGCAAGAAAAAATGAGAGAAAAGTGGGGAAGCGAAAGCATATACATGGAGTGAAAAAAAATCTGGGATGTCCCAGAAATCCACAAGCAAAGGTTCTCCAAAGAGCTTTGTTTCGTAACCGTATCCTTCCAAATAAAAAGAAGGATGTTAAACCGGAGATTGAAGAATGAACGCCATGTATGATATAATAGAGGAGTTTAAAAATGAGTGAAACTATGGAAGAGTTAAGAAAAATATTCCAAGAAAACATTCTCATACATCATTATAGAGAGGCAAAACCTATAGTTCCCAGAGATAGGAAGTTTACACACCACAATACAGAGAGTGAGGAATGATGCCTATGAAAGTGTTCGATCAGGTTTACGCCGAACTGACACTGCTACAGCAGGAGGACATAGACGACCTAGAAATAGCCGAGCATTCTTTGATGGCAGCTATGTTTTTTACTATGACTAATGCACCGTCCGTACTGAACGGATTGTGCTTGATTTCCAACACGTTTAATGGTATACTTGCAGAGCAGACATTAAAAGATATCCAAATAAAAGGAGAATAACTATGAATATTCCTGAGTTTAAAGACATCGAAGATGTGCAGAAGTTTCTTCGCTATGGTGGTGACGAATGGTGCCGCCCAATGGTGGAGGAATACATGGAACTTATTGCTTTTGATGCAAGGCCAGAAGAAATTGATGTTGAAGAACTCAATGGGTGGCTAGAGCATGAACTTCTCTCTGTGCAAGAAGGTTACAGGGATTGGGGCAATGAACACTATTGAAGCAGTAGAGGAGACACTGGAAATACTAAGCCAACTTCAGTTGAATGGTAGAGTAACTATGACTAATGGCGACAAAGTGTCGCAGTGTATACAACAACTAGAACGAATCCGTTTTAACCTAAAGATGAAAGAGAACCAAAATGTTTAACCATGATGTACTTAACTTTAATGTGGAGAAGTTTTCTCTTGGTGCGTTCAACCCTAACTTTGGGGGTGTAGATGGGGGAAGGATTGATCCCTCACTGGGCGTGGGTCTACGCCGCACTGACAGCGGAGAACCAATAGCTATTGTGTCTGATAGCTATGAGCCTGTACAATATCTTGATATCGTGGAGAACCTTGAGCAAGCTATCAGTATGTCAGGTATTGATCTTGGTGGGGCCGAGTTCCAAACCAATGTGATTGGTCATGGCGAACAGCTAGAACTTACTGCCAAGTTCAACTCTGAAGCTGCAACCATAGATGGCAAGAATGATACGGTCACACCACAGTTCAAGTTCCGTACCAGCCACAACAGGACATGGGCTAACAACGGGATGATGGGTTACTTCCGATCAGCCTGTTATAATACTTTGGTTGATGGTAACAAGCTGGCGTATGTGTATGGTCGTCACTCTAAGAACTTTTCTGTACCTAGCTTTGCAAGTAAAATCAGGGCAGCATCAGACTACGTTGCTAACGCCGGGATAAATAAGATGCACCGCTGGTATCAAACTCCTGTGTCCAGAGATCAGGCTATCAATTTGTTTAGCCGTACACTAGCAAAGCGTCTTGATAACGTGACCAAAGCACAAGTGCCTAACAAGGTCATGCTATCCAACCTGATGAAAACATTTGACGAAGAGAACCGTCACCTAATTGGACAAGGTAACTATGAGAAGTACGGGCAACGCACGGAAGGTACTCTCTGGACTGCGTATCAGGCAGCTACGTCATGGTCTACCCATGTGCCAAAGCCCAACACACGGGTCATCCGTGAAGACAAGGTACGGAAGATGATGGACTCAACTCACTGGAAAGAACTGGAGGAAGCAGCATGACTGAACTACAAAAACTAAAACAAATAAAATATATACTACATGAAAAAACAAGATTGAATCTTATGGAAGTAAGTAATCATAATATGCATAAGGAATCAAGAGATTTAATCTTGTCTGCTGTTTCTGATATTATTAATGTGTCGTTAATTGCTGATGAGTTAATAACGACAAAGAGTAAAAAGCGTAAGTCAGGCGTAGCTGCTGCTAAGAAAGCACCCAAAAAGAAAGGACCTGAAATGTTTTCTTGGGAATGGTGGATGGCCTGATGGTAAAGAAGTCTGACAATAAGTACGACCCGACACAACATCGGATCAAGAAGCGTACATCAATAGGGGCGGGAAATTTATCCCGTCCCAACAACAAACATAAGAGACTTAACTGGAAAAAATATAGAGGACAAGGAAGGTAACTATGGATATACTTATAGCTTTACTAGACTTACTATTATTAGGAGTACTATAATGTCTTACATTATTACACAAGCACAGGAAGATGTTATAGAAAGTGTAGACGACATTGATTTAATGATTGATGAAGATGAAGAAAGCGTGTATACTTTTAAGTCTTATGAAGAAGCTGCGGCATATCTTATGTGTCATGGTATAAAAGAATTATCTGGTGGATTTCCCTTTAATATAAGAATAGAGAGACTACAATGAAGATATTATATATACTACTAATAAGTATATTATATATAACACCCCTGAAAGCAGATGAACTGTCTTGTATGGCTGAAGCGGTGTACTTTGAAGCACGTTCTGAATCATTCGTAGCGCAACTTGCTGTGGCAAATGTTATTCTTGAACGTGTTTCTTCTGACAGGTATCCTAATAACATCTGTTCTGTGGTACATCAGAGCAAGAAATGGAAAGGAAAACCAATAAGAAACAAGTGTCAGTTTTCCTACTGGTGTGATGGTAAACCAGAAACTATAGCCAACGTAGATGCATACCAACAATCCGTTAGTGCTTCGGAGCTTGCCCTTCAGGGTGTACTTCTAGCACAGACTGACGGTGCTACACATTATCATGCAGCATATGTTGTCCCTTACTGGGCAACTGACGACAGCTTTATAACCCTAGGTCAGGTAGGGAACCATATCTTTTATGTTGACATACGACAGTAAAGAGAGTATAATATGGTAATATCAAACGAAATAAGTTTACTAAGAAGTCATGTAAATAAACTTAAAAATAGAGTGGAGGAGCTTGAAAAAATTATAGATAATTTAAGAATAGAACTTTCAAAAGAAAAACAAAGTAACTCTAAAACCCAATGGGTAGAATACGATGACAAAAGTTTACGACTTTGATTGGTACAGACTACAACGTGAAGATGTATTAAGAAAATCTCTGGGATATGACAAAGAATTATGGGAAGTAATAAAAGACTCAGGCTATGATGTTACTTCCCCAAAAGATAGAGATCAATTCTTCAAAGATTTAGAGGATTTAAGTTAATGAGTAGAAACCTATGGCAGAGAGAGCGGAAGGAGTTGTTCCGTTCTCTGGTGGGACAGTATAAGTCAGAGGGATACAACGATAAAGAAGCTAAACGTCTGGCTAGACTAGAGGCTGATGACATAATGACTGACAAAGAAAGTTTCGTTGAAACTATATGGGAGGAAGCCTTCGATGACGGTTGAACTGATTGATCATATGGGTAGTGATCTATCTGTTGTTAACGCAGCAAGAGTAAGTTTCAACAAGGAGAGTAAGAAGCTATCCAGTAGTGATACTGGTCTTATAAAATATCTGGCAAAGCATAATCATTGGACACCCTTTGGTCATGCCTCTGCACAGTTTAGGATTAAAGCTCCAATCTTTGTGGCACGGCAACTGATGAAGCATCAGGTGGGTCTAGTCTGGAATGAGGTAAGCCGTCGCTATGTAAAGACAGACCCAGAGTTTTGGAAGCCTGACTACTGGCGGCAGGGAGCAGAAGATGTTAAGCAAGGATCGCTCAGAAAAAAAGTGGCATCTCAAACTGTGATGGATCATATGTTTTCTGATGCAGAACGTCACTGCGCTGATGCTTATAAGGCCATGCTTGAATCAAACGTGTGTGCGGAACAGGCCAGAGCAATACTACCACAAAGTCTCTTGACAGAATGGTACTGGTCTGGTACACTTATGGCCTTCTCCAGAGTTGTTGCTCTACGAAGTGGCAACGACGCACAGCTAGAGACTAGGAATATTGTTAAAGAAATAGGCACACATATGGAGGAGTTATTCCCCGAATCATGGAAAGCATTATGTGGAAGTTAGTATTAAAGAAGGAGTTTGGAAATGTGGTTGTTGAGAATTTTCGCACAAAGAAAGAAGCGGAAGAAGAATTACGAAACAGAGCCAACCTCACTAAGCATCTTACCGGACAATCTACAAGAGGAGTTTATGAAATCCAAAAAGGATAGAGACATGCAAGTTCTTATTGAAGTATACAAACCAAGTGAAAGGGGAGGAATCCAGACAGCGTTTAAAGCTGGATGGCGTGGCCTTGAAAGAGTTGACCAGATTGAAACACTTATATCATTAGAGAAGGAGTTAGCTGCACAGAGAAAAGAAATATCTTCTGAACTACATAAACACAGCAAAGGAAAGTGGTAATGCCCCCGGTTAAAACCCATCAATCCTGTCCCGATTGTGGTGGCACAACCTGTGTCACCGTCAACGATTGGGGAACCTACTGCCACAAATGTCATACCTCAACCCCTAACAAGGATATGAAAGATATGGAATCGGAACCTGTAAAGAAGGTGGTCCCTATGAATACACAGAACAAGGCACAATACAAATACTCTGATATATCAGATAGACGTATCAGTTTAGAAACGTGTAAGAAATATGATGTGACTGTTGTTAAGGACGGCAACATGATCACGCATCATCGGTACAATTACTATAACGAGAATGGTAAACATGTTGGTAGCAAGTTTCGTCGCACCAACGACAAGGAGTTCTGGTCAGAGGGTGATCTCTCTGGTTGTGGTCTGTTTGGTCAGAACCTGTTCAATCAGGGTGGCAAGTTCATCACCATATGTGAGGGCGAACTGGATGCAATGAGCGCCTATGAACTGATGGGTTCAAAGTGGCCCTCTGTTTCCCTCAAGAATGGGGCAGCATCAGCACTGAAGAACTGTAAGCAATCACTCCGCTACCTCAGTAAGTTCGATACCGTGGTGCTGTGCTTTGACAACGATGAACCGGGAAAGAATGCAGCGCAGGAAGTAGCCAAGTTATTTGAACCTAACAAGTGCAAGATCGTGGACCTTGAACTGAAGGATGCCAATGAGTATCTCAAGACGGGTCAGAGGCAGAAGTTCACAGAGGCATGGTGGAACTCTCGTACCTACACACCAGCAGGTATCATCAACCTTGCTGACCTTGGTGCTTCTCTCTATGACGAGACAGAGAACCAGACCTGCCCCTATCCTTGGTCCGGAATGAACGACAAGACCTATGGTATGCGTACTGGAGAGCTTGTCACGTTTACCAGTGGTGCTGGCATGGGTAAGTCCAGCATCATGCGTGAACTTATGTATCATATCATGCACAATACCGAGGACAACATTGGTGTGCTTGCAATGGAGGAGAACACCAAGCAGACTGCCTTCAACATTATGAGTGTCGAGGCCAATGCTAGGCTGTACATTCGTGAGATTCGCAAGGAGTACACGCAAGAACAGCTAGACGAGTATGAGAAGAAGACCATTGGCAGTGGCAGGTTCTTTGCCTTCGATCACTTTGGCAGCATCAGCAACGATGAAATCCTTGATCGTATCAGGTACATGGCAAAGGGTCTGGACTGTAAGTGGGTCTTCCTAGATCATCTATCCATCCTTGTCTCTGGTCAGGAGGACAACGGAGATGAACGCAAGTCCATTGACATTCTGATGACCAAGCTTCGCTCTCTTGTGGAGGAGACAGGCATTGCCCTGCTTCTGGTCAGCCATCTGCGTAGGCCATCAGGTGATAACGGGCATGAGAATGGGCGTGAGGTTACGCTATCGCATCTGCGTGGCTCTGCTTCTATTGCCCATCTGTCTGATGCAGTAGTTGCACTGGAGCGTGATCAACAGGCAGACGATCCTATCGAAGCTAATACCACCACCATTCGTATTCTGAAGAACAGGTACACTGGAGATACTGGCGTGGCATGTTACCTGCACTATGATGGACAGACCGGACGTATGACACAAATTGGAAACCCCTTCTTGGAGAATGACAATGACGGTTAAGAAGCAATTCGATAAAGCCCTCTATGATGTAGCTGACAAGGCTGCAAAGGATGCTATGGTCACATGGCTGAAGAACAACGACCATACCAGCATTGATACAAACGAAACTACTTACTTCGACATTGTTAGCACAGTAGCACCAGACCTTCCCAGACACCTCTATGAGGTAGAGGTAAAGTATTCTTGGCGAACACCGTGGCCTGATACATGGAAGGAGATACGAATACCCTATCGAAAGAAGAGACTGCTTGACAAGTGGAAGGACGAATGTTATAATGATCTACTTACATTCGTGGTCTTCCGTAATGATTGCAGTCAGGCATGGTTCATGGATGGTGACACTGTGCTGAATGCAGAGGTCAAAGAAGCATCCAACCGTAACATAAGAAAGGGCGAACAATTCTTTCACATTCCAATGTCAGATGCATACCTAGTGGATATGAACAATGATATATGAATATGAGCTTACAGAACTAGAGCAGCGTGTTTGCAAAATGGGAGCAGAGATGCGATACAATGCAGCCCGTTCTTCAGGAGTTTACAATGCAAAAATAGGACCACAAAATAATTTAGAAACTGACCTTTTAGGTTTGGGTGGAGAGCTTTGCGTAGGTAAATGGTTAAATGTATATCCTGATTTAACAATATATCCAAGACAAGGTGGTATTGATCTTGTCTCTAGCTGCGGAAAAAGAATAGATGTTAAAACGACAAAGTATTCTACAGGTAGATTGTTAGCAAAATTAAATACACCATATAAAGATATAGATATATTTATTTTAGTTACAGCAAACTTCCCTAAATTTGTAGTTCGTGGTTGGGCAACAAAGCAAAGTCTCCTTGATCCAGATAATCTAATTAATTTAGGACATGGTGAGGGATATGGATTAGAACAAAAAGAATTAAACACAACCTGTTCTTTTTTATAAAATCTAACTTAGAGATTATTCAAATGAAAGCAGTGGTGGACATAGAGACTGACAGTCTCAACGCAAAAGAAATACATTGTATAGTAGCGAAGAAGTACGACACGGGAGAGACAAGACAGTGGGTACAGGGCGAGTGTGGTGAGTTCAGGGAGTGGTCAAAGCGCATTGATACTTTTATCATGCATAACGGTATCAGCTTTGACGCCCCTGTTCTTAACAGGCTCACAGGCTCCGACATCAGGCTGGATCAGATACGTGACACACTGATTGAATCTCAACTGTACAATCCTGTCAGGGATGGTGGTCACTCTCTTGAATCTTGGGGCAAACGTCTAGGCTCTGAAAAGATAGAGTACAATGACTTCAATCACTTCTCTCCTGAGATGCTAGAGTACTGCAAGCAGGATGTTAATGTAACTCAGAAGCTTGGCATGGCTCTGGAGGAAGAAGGCAAGGACTTCTCTGACAGGTCTTACAATCTGGAACGTCAGGTTCGTAGCATTGTGGACAGGCAACAGGAGAATGGCTTTGCCTTTGATATTATGAAGGCCATGATATTGGAAGCAAATCTATCTGATGAGTTATATAAACTTGAGGAGAAAGCACACGATATGTTTCCTCCCAAGGTGGAGAAGCGAGTATCGGAGAAGACCGGCAAGCCTCTGAAGGATAAGGTAACAGAGTTCAACATTGCCAGCCGCATACATATTGCAGAACGTCTGGAAGAGATGGGCGTGAAGTTTACTGAACGCACTGAGACAGGCAGGGCAGTGATCAATGAGTCGGTGCTGGACAAGATTGATCTGCCAGAGGCACAGATGTTCTCTCGTTACTTTCTTCTACAGAAACGAACAGGACTTCTAAAGTCTTGGATACAGGAGTGCAGCGATCAGGACAGGGTGCATGGCAGAGTGCTAACACTCAAGACTATCACAGGTCGCATGGCACACCACAAACCTAACATGGCACAGGTTCCTGCTGTGTACTCTCCCTACGGTAAGGAGTGTCGTGAGCTATGGACTATATCCAACCCTGATACCCATCAGCTTGTTGGTACAGATGCCAGTGGCCTTGAACTTCGTTGCCTTGCACACTACATGGGTGATGAGAAGTTCACCAATGAAGTTCTGACAGGTGACGTTCACACTGCCAACCAGAAGGCTGCTGGACTACAGACCAGAGATCAGGCAAAGACATTTATCTATGCTTTTCTATACGGTGCTGGCCCCGGCAAGATAGGAACTGTCGTGGGTGGTTCATGGACAGAGGGAGAGGAACTGATAGCAAAGTTTCTGAAGAACATGCCGTCCCTGAACAGGCTACGAAAGACTGTCACTGAGGCAGCTAAGTCTGGCAGGATCACGGGACTTGATGGCAGGAAGCTACATATCCGACACGAACATGCAGCCCTTAACACTCTGCTTCAGGGTGCTGGTGCTATTGTCTGTAAGCAGTGGCTGGTAGAGATGGATCGTATGATCTGGGAGCATGGACTGGATGCCAAGCTTGTGGCCTCTGTGCATGACGAGTACCAGTTTGAGGTAGCCAAGCCAGACACAGATAGCTTCACCAAGATAACAAGGGAGGCTATGAAAGCTACGCAGAATATACTAAACTTTAATTGTGATCTGGACTGTGATTATAAAGTTGGAAATAATTGGGCAGAGACACACTAATGGTAGAACAATTTGAGTTTTTTGATGATATCAAATCAATAGATAAATCTAAAGGCACTAAAATTTGTATTAAATGTAAACAAGAAAAAGCTCTTGAAAGTTTTATAACTTTAGGAAGAAGAGACCTTAAAAACAATCATGTAAGAATGAATATATGTAAAAAATGTGAACGAAAAAAAATGAATCAAGTAAAAGAATTAAAGAAAATATATTCTTATCCGAAAGAAAATTATAAATGTCCTATTTGTTTTAAGGTGCCTGAACAAATTATCCCAGAAACAAACGGAAAGACATCTCCATTTGTTTTAGACCATGATCATAAAACTGGAGCATTTAAGGGGTGGATATGTAATAAATGTAACTCAGCGTTAGGTTTTTTTGAGGATAACATTGATAATGTGAAAAGAGCCTTAAATTATTTAGAGGATTATGAAAAAAGATGTTGACACTAGCACTCTATCCGTGCTATAATATATGCTGTTGTTTTGTAGTAGACAGCATCGGGGAATGATCCCCACTCATGGCCGCAATGGTGCGGTATTTATAAAGGAGAATAGAATGAACGATCCTATTTACATTTCTGGTAAGTGCCACTATGCTTCCATCACGGAACCCAACACTAAGTTTGATCCGGTGTGGAGCATTCAGATCGAAGTCGATGATGACAATCGCTCAGTCATCGAAGGTGCTAACCTTCCCATTGCAAACAAGGGCGATGATCGTGGTGACTTTGTAACTATCAAGCGCAAGGTTATGCGTAAGGATGGTACGCAACGTCAGGCACCCATCGTCAAAGACTCACAGAACAACCTCTGGGATGGCAAGCTGGTAGCCAACGGCAGTACTGTAAATGTCAAGGCTATTCCTTTTGAGTGGAGCTACGCCGGAAATTCTGGTGTATCTGCTGACCTTGCAGCAATACAGGTAGTTGACTTCATTGAGTACTCTGGAGGTGGGGGTGAAGACTTTGCTCCTGTTGATGGAGGTTACGTGCAGCAGAACGAAGCTGTTCCCTTTTAACCTAGCGTAGAAAGGAAGGGGGAGGGAGTTTCTGGTCCTTACTCTCTCCCTCTTTTTATTATGAAAACAATAGATACTCTCGTTGAAGATATATATAGTCTGTTCACACTTGATCCTATAGACATGGACGAGAGTGAGGTGGACAAACATATAGATACCTTCGGTGAAATGCTGAAGGTTCACATAAAAGATTTTCTATATGAAACACCAAAAGATCGTGGCAATCTCAGGCTATCCGCTATTGGAAAACCTGATCGTCGCCTCTGGTATGATGTTAACAAGCCGCTGGATCAGAGTGATCTGACGCCAGCCACACGCATTAAGTTTTTATATGGATATATTCTGGAAGAACTTTTGCTTCTGTGTTCCACCATATCAGGACATGAAGTAACAGATCAACAGAAGGAAGTGGAGGTGGAAGGTGTTACCGGACATCAGGATTGTATTATTGATGGCGTCGTTGTTGATTGTAAGTCTGCTAGTGGTATTGGATTTGATAAGTTTAAACATAACAAGTTAGCAGAGGATGATCCCTTTGGATATGTTGCACAGATATCTGCCTATGCGGAAGCTAACGGCATTAATGAAGCAGCATTTCTTGCTATTAATAAATCAACAGGAGAAATATGCCTTACCAAACTACATCACATGGATATGATTAATGCAAAGCAAAGAATCACCCACCTTAAAGGAGTGGTTTCAGATGATAATATACCTGATAGGTGCTATTCCGATATACCTGATGGTAAGTCTGGCAACCGTAAGCTTCCTATTAGTTGTGTTTATTGTGGATACAAGAGGGATTGTTGGTCTGATGTTAACCAAGGCAAAGGTATTCGTGTGTTCAAGTATGCACATGGTCGCAGGTATCTTACCAACGTGGCTAAAGAACCTGAAGTGGTGGAAGTAACTAACTGGTAATGCACTGGGAGTATAAAAAAGATTTTGATACAAAGAACAGCTTTGGGTTTGTCTACCGTATCACTAACAAGAAAACTAAGAAAGCCTACATAGGTTGTAAACAATATTATGTAACACGTAAAGGTAAGAAAGTAGAATCAAACTGGCGTATCTATACAGGCTCTAGTAAATACCTTAATGAAGATATCAAGAAGCTTGGCAAGAAACATTTTCGATTCCAAGTTATTGGTGAATACAAAAACAAGAGGAGCCTTCGCTACTATGAGTGTTATTTTCAGATGATATACAAAGTTCTTACAGCCAAGCTAGAGGGAACAGATGAACCCGCTTACTATAATAATTATGTAGGCGGGAAATTTTATCGTCCTGTTCAGGAGTTTCCAGATGACGAATGAGGTTCCTGACTTCGGTAGTCTTTATGATCTAACAGAGAAAGACCCAGACAAAACTCTTAATCTGGCAATCATACTTCAAGCTTTGTTAGATATGAGTAAGCCTAAAGAATCTAATGAAAGCAATGAGACTGCGTTGCAGAGAGATCAGGCAGCGGCTTGGGTTTTTGCTTCCATTGGAGTTACGTGTGAGAACTTTGAAAACACCTGTCAAATGGCAGGTCTTGAGCCTGACATAATTAGAGACTTTGCCCTTAAAGCCGCCACATCGGAGAACGTAAATGAAATCAGACGAAAGCTTAACTCATTCCTATGACGAACGTAACTATGATTACTATCTTCGCATGATGAAAGAACAAAAACCACTAGATCAGCAAGTAGGAGGACAACACTACAAGGGATGTAGGATACAACCAGTAGAATATATTCACGCCAATGGGCTTGACTATCTGGAGGGGAATGTGATAAAATACATCACACGACACCGTACTAAGGGAGAAGGGAGAAAGGATATAGAGAAAGCAATCCACTATGCCCAACTCATATTGGAAATGGAATACGATAAATAGAAAGGGAACAATGCTATGCCACAATTTCGTTCTAACGAAAACCCTATGTTTCGCTCTAAGTTTAGCGAGGACATATTCAAACATAAGTACGCCCATCATGGGTGTGAGACATGGGACGCACTGGCGTCCACACTGGTAGACGATGTATGTCAGGATCATCTTAGCAAGGATGACAAGGACGAACTGAAACGTATGATCACCGACCTGAAGTTTATTCCCGGTGGTCGTTATCTTTATTATGCAGGGCGTGATAATAAGTTTTTTAATAACTGTTATCTTCTTAAAGCAGAAGAGGATACCAGAGAAGATTGGGCTGACATCTCTTGGAAGTCTGAGTCTTGTCTTATGACAGGTGGTGGTATCGGAGTGGACTACTCTGTATACCGTGAGGAAGGAAGGATACTGCAAGGCACTGGTGGTCTTGCCTCTGGTCCTATCCCAAAGATGCAGATGATTAATGAGATTGGTCGCAGGGTTATGCAAGGTGGTAGTCGTAGGTCTGCTATCTATGCCAGCCTTAACTGGAAACATGCTGATGTAGATAAGTTCCTTGCCAGTAAAAACTGGTATGATATGCCCATAGGAGAGACAGGTTTTTCCATTGGACAGGTAAAGGAACAGGACTTTAACTTTGTTGCACCACTGGACATGACAAACATCAGCGTGAACTACGATACTGAATGGTTACTTAACTATTGGAAGACAGGAGATACAGGAGATGTCTTTAGGACTAATGTACGTCAGGCTCTTAGAAGCGCAGAACCGGGCTTTTCGTTCAATTTCTTCGACAAGGAAAAGGAGACGTTGCGTAATGCTTGCACGGAGGTTACATCTGAAGATGATTCTGATGTTTGTAATCTTGGGTCTGTTAATATGGGGCGCATTGACGATCTGAAAGAGTTTGCAGATGTAATAGAACTTGCTACTAAGTTTCTTTTATGCGGAACACTCAGGGCAAAGCTACCCTATGATAAAGTATACAAGACCAGAGAGAAGAACCGTAGGCTTGGTCTTGGCCTGATGGGTATGCATGAGTGGCTGATTAAAGGAGGTGAGAAGTATGAAGTTACCGAAGGACTTCACAAGTGGTTGGCAGTCTATAAAGGAGTTAGCGATCACGTTAGCGCCGACTTTAGTAATACTCTTAACTGTAGTACTCCTGTCGCCAATAGAGCCATTGCTCCTACCGGATCAATAGGTATTCTTGCCGGTACATCTACAGGTGTTGAGCCTATCTTTGCCGTAGCTTACAAGCGCAGGTATCTGAAAGGTGGTAATCGCTGGCACTATCAGTATGTGGTGGACAGTGCGGCACAGGAGATCATTGATCTGTATGGTGTTGATCCAAAGGGCATTGAGTCAGCCCTTGATCTTGCTGAAGACTACAAGAGGCGTATCAAATTTCAGGCAGATGTTCAAGACTATGTTGATATGTCTATCAGCAGCACAATCAATTTACCTAAGTGGGGGAGCAAGTTAAACAATGAAGATAGTGTTGAAGAGTTTACTGATACTCTTGCCTCTTATGCTCACAGGTTGCGGGGCTTCACCGTGTACCCTGACGGATGCAGAGGAGGACAGCCTCTATCTTCGGTGCCTTATACTGAAGCTGTAGAGAAACTTGGAGAGGAGTTTGAAGAAGGACTTGAGACACACGACATCTGTGACATTACAGGACATGGAGGAAGCTGTGGCGTGTAAAAATCTATGTAAGTTAGACGCAACAGGACGATTCTGTATTGCTTGCGGTAGAACTATTGAACAAATAATACAAGCAGGTAAAAAAACCTCTTGACAAAAGACACTTTATGTATTATAATATATATGTGATGCCAATAATGGGTCACACAATATCAACTTGCTATAAGGAGAAATGATATGAATGCATATATTACAAGTAACGATCCGTTCTTTTCTAGGTTTTCTACATGGGCCATTGGACATGATAGATTATTTAAAGACATGTTAAGGATGGCAGATAAGACACCTAACTATTCAGCTAGTTCTTATCCGCCTCACAACTTAATCAAGAACGACAATGGACAGTATGTGATTGAGTTAGCCGCTGCTGGCTTCAGTAAAGAAGAGTTGGAAATAAAAACTGAGGACAGTATGCTAACCATAGCTGGCAGGAAAAAAGAGGAGGAAGATGACGAAAGGTTCGCACAAAAAGGCATAGCAAAGCGACCCTTTACAAAAACTTTCCATCTTGCCGGTGACGTGGTTGTGGACGAGGTATCTTTCAAAGATGGGATGATTACCATTAATCTTCAACAGGTAATACCTGAAGACAAGAAAGAAAAAGTCTACAGCTTGTAACGAAACTTGGGGGAGTGCGTAGTGTTTGCTCCCCCATTTTACATAGGAATATAATATGAAATACCTCATTCTAATAACAATGTTTTTCTCTGACCCTTCCTATTATAAGGGAGGGGATGCAGTAGTAATACGTGACATGACTAATAAGATAATACTATTTAATTCTTTATCTCCTTGTCTTGCTTACGTTGATAAACATCATGTAAATTTAGAGAAGTTTGCCCTTAACTTTTTTAAACAAAAAGGAAAGCACGGAGTTGTTAAGAATATTATTTGTGCGGAAAACAAGAAGGAAACTTAATGAGAAAGTCGCCCAACACAGTTTATATAGGTTACGATCCAAAAGAAGATGTGGCCTATGAAGTTTTAAAGTTTACTATTGAACGCATTGCTGTTGAAAATGTAGACATCAAACCTATTCGTAAAGATTTAGTTGAACGTATGGGTATCTACAATCGAAAGCACAGCGTTAAAAACGGGCAGATGATTGATGACATAGATGGCAAGCCCTTCTCCACAGACTTTAGCTTCACACGTTTCCTTGTACCTGCCCTGAACATGTATCAAGGATGGGCTTTATACATGGACTGTGATATGTATCTACGAACAGACATTAACGAACTGTTTGAAGAGTATCATATGGACTACTATCCACTGTATTGTGTTAAGCATCAATATGAACCCACCGAAGAGTTTAAAATGGACGGCCAAAGACAGGAACACTATCGAAGAAAGAACTGGTCAAGTCTTATTCTTTGGAACTGTGGACATGATCTTAATAAAAAACTAACACCACTAGAAGTTAATAGTCAGACAGGCTCTTGGCTGCATGGCTTTCAGTGGTTGCCTGATAAAGAAGGTGATATTGGAACTATTCATCAAGAATGGAATTGGCTTGATGGTCATTCCCCAGAGGAGGTAGAAGCAAAGAATGTACACTTTACTACAGGAGGACCGTGGTTCAAAGAATGGAAGTGCGCCAGAGCAGTTGATGGTAGATACGCCGCTGAGTGGAATGGCGACTATACCTATCTTGCAGGGAAAGGCATCATTGAACCCTATGACATATAAAATTGTAACATGCTTTGACGAGAAGAAGCTGAAGAAGAATGGCTTTAAACTTCTTAACGAGTTCAAGGAAAACTGGCAACCCAATATAGAGTTTCACTGCTACTACTATAATCTTGATATCAGTAACTACTCTCTTCCTGAAGCAGATAATATACACTATCATAAGCTGGAAGATATTGATGAGTATAATACTTTTGTAGAAGAAAACTCAACGCATGACGGCACTGAAGACGGTGTGGTACAATACACGGAACTTCTTGATGCCCTGTCAGCAGGACCGGAAGTGTTCGCTATTACAGAGTGCGGATTTAAGAACCAAGGCTGCTGGCTGCTATGGGTTGATCCTATGTGCGCTACAGTCAAAGACATTAGAGCATCTACATTGGACTATTATTTTCCTGATCCAACATATAGCGTAGACTTTATATACACACCTGAAACATCCTATCTAATGGCATTTAATCTCTCTCGCCAAACTCCTGTAGATATTATGGGTGATTGGCGTGGGTCTTATATGTCCGGTGAGTTTACCAACTACCGTGAGTGGTCGTCTGCATTTATTCTTAGTAGGCTTGTTACAATCTACACTGCACATGGCATGACTGTCCATGAGTTTGTTGGTATGGAAAACTTAATTATAAATATCAATGACAAGTCTTCTATTAATGTAAGAGACAGTTCTGGTAAAAGAGTTATTGATCTCTCAGACACAGAGACTACACCTGATATTCTTCCCGGTAGATACAGGCAGCTTGCTGATACCATACGTTTTTATAAGCCTACTGTGTTGCTGGAAACAGGTACATGGAATGGTGGCCGTGCTATTGAAATGGCTCTTGCTGCTTTTGATAACTCAGACACTGTTCATTACATTGGTTATGATCTGTTTGAAGATGCCACCACAGCCACCGATAAGGAAGAGTTCAACGCCAAGCCACACAATACCAAGAAGGCTGTTGAGAATAGGTTCGATGAATTTTCCGCTCATATGAAGAAGGAAAAGGGTAAAGAGTTTACCTATGAATTACACAGAGGCAATGTAAGAGAAACGCTTAAATCTATTTATATAGATGAAGTAGATTTTGCCTTAATTGGTAGCGGCAACAGCATTGAAACTGTGAAGCATGAGTATAGTATTCTGAAAAATGTTCCCGTTGTTATGGGCGACCACTTCTTTACAAAAGATAACAAAGATAGAACACCTGAAGACAAATACCAAGGCATGAAAAATGTTTTTGATTCTATCGCAACTAAGAAGATTAACGAAGAGAAAACAACGGAAGATGGTTGGACATCGTTTGATGAGAAGGCAACGGTGCGTAAGTATGTGCTACCCTCTGATGACAGGGTTCTGGATGGTGGGCGAACACATCTTGTTGTTTTTCTGCACGATGAAAAGCTGGATGATATTCCTGCTGAACTTAAACAGGTTCCTATTGTTGTTCATCCCAGAGACTCGGTGCCAAAAGAATATATTCGCAACAATATTAAAACAAATCTAAAACATATTAATAAAGATAAGTGGGTACAGAAACATCCAGCGCATAGAGGAAGAGCGGTTCTTGTTTCTGCTGGCCCATACCTTGACTATTCAAAGCTTAAAAAGTTTATAAAATCTAATCCTGACTGTAAAGTTCTTACAGTTAAGCATGCTTTGCCGGGACTTATAAAGAACAATATAAATCCTTGGGGTTGTATTGTTCTTGATCCTAGACCTATTACTGGTAAAAGCACACATAACATTACACGAAAAGATTTGTTTAAAAACTTTGATCCTAGCATGAACTTCTTTGTTGCATCTATGACAGATCCCTCTGTTACTGAGCATCTGATAGAACGTGACGCAACCATTTGGGGGTGGCATGCTTTCACTGACTCTCTTCGTGAAGAGGAAGAGCAAGGGAAAGTTATTGAGAAACAACAGGTTAAGTTAAGTGAGGAGCTTGGCATACCGCAGGGCGCTACTCTTATCACAGGAGGTACATGTGCTGCCATGCGTGGTATTGGTATGCTACACACAATGGGCTTTAGAGATATACATCTGTTTGGATTTGACTGTTGCAGGGATGAACCTTCCAAAAAAGAGAAGACTGAAACAACGGGCGATCTAGAGGGTGGTGAAACTCCCAAACCTAAATACATACAGGTCAACGTGAAAGACCAGACATACTGGACTACAGGTGAGTTGCTTGCTATGGCACAGGACTGTGAGAAAGTATTTAATGATCCGGGGCTTGAAGGAGTTCTTTGTTTTCATGGAAAGAATACAATGGTTGCCGACCTCTGGGACATTAAAGAATCACAAGAAACCAGACCACAGTTTAAAGGATACTACAATGACTAATATTAATGTTGAAAACCAGAACAGCCGTCACAATCCCTCTAATGATTATGTTAATCTTATTAAGATGTATGAAGAGAAGCACGATCAGGCGGGTGGTATGTTCAATGGTCGTAGTCTACTGAAGTTTGTTGAACTTATTAAAGCCTATCTAGAAGATAATAATTGTAAGTCTATTCTTGATTATGGCTGTGGTAAAGGTATCCTGTATGGCGAAGACTATCACACAATAACAAACGAGATTGACTGTCCGCTTCCTGAGTACTGGAACCTTGATGACTATGAACTTTTTGATCCCGGCTATGAGAAGTATGGTAAACTTCCTATACACAGAAAAGATGCTGTCATATGTACAGATGTTCTTGAACATGTGGCAGAAGAAGATTTATCTTGGGTAGTGGATGAAATATTTTCCTATGCAAAGAAAATAGTATTTATAAATGTTGCTTGCTTTGAGGCAATGAAGACACTACCGGATGGGCGTAATGCCCACATCTCTGTTTTTACTCCTGACAACTGGTTACAATTACTAGCAGATAAAAGCAGAAACTTTAAACATCTTAAAATATATGTCTTTGCAGATACGATGGTAGACAATGATACCAGTACCTTTGAAACTCTGGGCTATCGCATTGATCAGTATCCTCGTATTATTAAAATGCAAAGAGTTGAGGAGAAAGAATAATGGTATTAGGTATCGCAGACTCTGTAATTGGTGTAGCTGGCAAAGTTCTTGACAAGTTTGTTGAGGACAAAGACCTGAAGAAGAAACTGGAACATGAACTTCAGACACAGATGGTATCACTAGACCTTGCTCAAGCACAGGCAAATATAGAACAGGCCAAGCACCCCTCTATCTTCGTCAGTGGAGCAAGACCAGCCATCATGTGGGTATGTTGCTTTGCTCTGGCATGGCAGTTTATTCTTGCACCTATTCTATCTTGGATTATTATTACTTGGTATCCTATGGTAACGCTTCCTGTACTGGAGACTAATGAACTGATCAGCTTGATCATGGCATTGCTAGGACTTGGTGGTATGCGTACAGCAGAGAAGTGGAAGGGTGTTGCCAGAAGTAATATGAAGTAATGCCAGAATACAGTTTGAAGAAGATGACACCACACAAAACAAAAGATTGGTATATTAAGTGGGGTGCATCCTTAGTTCTTATTGTTGGTATTATACTTACTTCTAATAATATTTATCCTCTAAACTTATACTTTGATATTGTCGGACTCACTGGATGGTTTATTGTGGGAATGATCTGGAACGATAGAGCCTTGATTGTTATCAATGTTGTGTCCCTTGCCATACTAACAAATGGATTGGTAACTTATTATGTTAAATGAAAAACAAGAGAGATTTGCAGAGGCTTATGTTCTGCATCGTAATGCAACTGAGGCTGCAAAGGCTGCTGGTTATTCTGCTACATCAGCAAACAATCAGGGCTACCGTCTTATGCAGATGCAGGAAGTTGTTGATCGTGTCCATGAACTTGAACAACAACTTGAAACAGATGTTAATGTTATAGAAGAAATAGAAAATCAGTACACCTTTGCCAAAGCAAACGGACATACCAACAGTGCTATCAAAGCACTGGAGTTACTGTCCCGTATTCGTGGTGCAAATAGTGATACTGGTTTGTCTATGGATAAGGATACATTAGAGACAGCTATCGTTGGTTGCCTCAATGTACTGGGAGAAGAGAAGGTTGTACAGCTTTTATCTAAGTGTGACTTTGCTGATGCACTATTTGAAGAAAATATGGAAGATGAGCCAGAAAAAACGGGTTAGGAGAGCCACTGAGTAGCCTTCTCTAACCCTTCAGGTAGGTATATAGCCCAGAGGTACTGATCCTTCTGTATGACGCTCCTAGCTCGTTACAGAGGATTTAGTAAAATGGGTTGGTTATTTCTGCCTCTTCGTGAGTTATAGTCTGTATGTCCTCTGGAAAGTAGTAAAACAGTGTGTTCTCCACACCCATTTTTAATGTAATCATGCTGGCAGCACATCCCGCACACGATCCCATGAGTCTGACATGCACATTACCAGTGTCTGTATTATAGTCTAGTAATTCTATTCCTCCTCCATGCATAGCCAAAGACGGAACAACCTTCTCAGCCAGCACTTCTTCAATATCAAACTTTGTTATCACTTTTTCCTGACAGGTTTTTTAGCTGCCTGAAATGCAGTTGCACCAAAGTATGCAGCAACAAGGCCAGACAATGCCAGATATGCCATCTCCATTACATTAGCATTCTCATATCTTTCAGGCCATCCTATGATAGCTACAGTCATACAGGCCATCATTACAAGAACAACCCAACACATTCTACGCCGATTAACCTGATATGTTTCTTTATCAGGAACCATATCTTTAGCTTCAGCCATAATTTATCTCCTCATATTACTTAACGGATTATCGAGTGCTTTTTTAATTGTTGATTTAGTTTGATCTTCCAGTGATTTCATTTTGTTTGTAAGAGAATCATCAAGGCTATCCATACGAGAGTTTATTCTGTCTCGCAGAGTGCTGTTACGATCATTCTCTTTATCTATCATATCACGAACATCATCTTGTATAGTCTTCGTCCTACGATCTACAGCCTCGACTAATTTTTCTGTCCGTACAATCTCATCTTTTAAATCATTCTTTATATCTCTTGCATAGTCTCTGGCATCAGAGGCTGACTGTTTTATTATTGCTTCTAGCTCTTTGAGATTCTTCATGTCCTGTCTCAGTACGGCCAGCTTCTTATCAAAGGTAGACAAATCAGGAGCTTTATATTTTTCTATCTTTGAGCGCATATTCATATAGTCTTTATAAACTTCAAAACCTCCCCATAGGCCACCAACCACTGTACCTACAAGAGGAAAAAGGAGTAACAGCTTACTTCCCCCAATCTTAATACCTTTATATTCTAGTTCAGCCATTGCTCCTGTCCTTTAGTTTGTTTAAATGTTCCCACAAAGCTGATATATTTTTATTTAACTGATCTACCTCTGCTCTCAGTTTAACCGTCTCCACATAGGTATCTCTTCTTTTAATATCTTTATCTAAAGTATCTACATCCCTTCTCAGTATCTGGACAAGTGAGTTTAACTTCACCGCCGCAACCAAGATTGCCACCAGAGCAAATATCTGGGACCAGTATTCTTTGATAAAGTCCATATCATCTCCACTGACTATTTACAATTTCAGAATGCGCTTGGCTACTTCCGCCAAACATTAAGTACTGTCCTATATTATTTGTTGGTAGTGTGTTGTCTGGTATGGTAGCTCCACTGAAGAAACCGGGTGTGTCCTGTAGAGTAGCCTGTGTACCAAAGAAACTTCTGCTGTTACCAAGAACGCCCATGACTGCCAGTGTTCTTATTTGATTAGTTGAGTCATACTTGCTCTTGTCATTCATCTTGCTCATAATTTTCTTGGCAACTTTTTCTTTTACTTTTTGAGCAACAGTCTTCTTCTGAGCGGGTTCAGCCTGTTCTTCTTGCTGTTCTTCTGTCTCCTCTGCACTAGCAGTTTCGGTAGAAGTTTCTTGTTCTGCAACATCTTGTTCAGCCACTTCTGCTTCTTGTATTTCTTCCTCAACCTCTGCCGTAACTTCCATTTCTTCCTGTGCCGTTTCCGGTTCAACAGGCTGCTGTATTTCTATTTCCAATTCTACAGTTTCAATTTCTTCGACCACTATTTCTGTGGCTATTTCTACTTCTTCAGGCTCAACAGGCTCAAGCTCAACCTCTATTTCCTGTATATCAACAACCTCTACCTCTTGCTGTAAATCAATTATATTTAAAACTTCTGTCTCTAAAATCGTAACAAGATCAAAAGTCGTGGTGAGAAAGGGGTTGTCAAATCTTGGACCAAAAAATCCAGTTGGAAACCCCGCATCAATGCCGAATAACTCAAACTCCCCCCGTAGTCCTAAAAAATTATTTTCTGGTATGACCTGAGAAAAGGCAAAGGGCCGTGTACCTGTAAAGTCCAGTTCGACTTCATGTTCAAATTTGTGTACAACATTGTCTACATCTAGCAAAGTAACAGTAAGATTAAATATATCTCGACAGTCACTGTTCTGCATGACGTTACCACCAGAACAGGAAGCGAGTACAGAGTTGCTTTGGTGCGATTCAACATCCACTCCATAATTCATATCGAAGCCACGATTGATCTGATCTATTGTCATGTTGTCTTCCAGATCAAAAGTGCTTGAGTATGTACCTCCCGGTCCTTGCTTACCTGCGGTACAGAAGTTACCCGAAGAACACCCCCTACCACCTCCTGTATTGGTTCCTCCTGATCTGGTAAACTCACTTATGTTGGGAATATAGTTTGAGCTAGTCTCTTGTCCTGTAACAATCTCTGTCTCTTCTGCGTGAGAACCAAATGTGACTGCAATAACTGCAAATAAAACACACAGAAAAAGAAACCATCTAACCATCCGGGTAACTATCATTTGGGAACGTGTCGTCTTCTTCGTTAATAGTATAATCTGACTTTTCTTCTGCTATAACCAGAACCGTATTTCCTTCTGGTGCATCCTTTATATTGGCTTCCCATGCGATCCTTGCCTCATCCCCTATCTTTCCTTTATAGGGGCATGGTGTACCTGCCATCCACATAGCATCAAATACTCTATGATCCGAACACAGTAAGCTAACACCAGCAACCTTCATGCCCATTCCGTAAAGACTGCGACTTAGTTTTAACAGTTCACATGTTTCATCTGTGATAGTTATGCCACTGGCAATACCAAATATCTGAGTCTGTACTGCTGCACTTTTACCACTCTTACATACGTCTGTATTATTAACTACAACAGAAGGTGCGGAAGCAGTTGGTGGAGTTTTGTCAGTGACTACTGTAGAAGACACAGTATTAGTGTCAGCAGCCCTTACATTGTGTGTAACTACTGCTGTTATAATTACTGCTACAACCCATGCAAGTAGTACACGACCATTCATTTATTTATAGCTCCATACCCACGGACGAGGATGGTGATCCCCATCTTCCATTGTATCAAGATGTATAAACCTACGCTCAAACATACCACGTTGAGAAACACCAATACCTTTGAACTCATGTACAATTGCTAAACGCATCAGCCTGTAGGCATCATGCCCACCCACTACAATATCAGCAGCCATACCATAGATATGTGCAGAGTTAGGAGAGCCGCCTATTGTAGTATTATATGCAATATCCCTGTAGCCTGAAGAAACAATCATGGGCTTGCCATAGTCTTCTCTTAGACGTATGAGCCTTTCCATAAACTCCTCGTCCATCTGGCACTCACCTGTGCCTTTACAACTCATTTCTTCTTCAGTAAAGTATTCCCAATCAGCCACGATTCATCCTTTCTAGTATATTATCCATCTTGCTGTCTAGGCGATCAAACCTATCCATAATCTTTTCAACATCTCTGGCTACATCTATTTTAGTAGCATAGACCTTTGGTATTTCTTCTCTTGTCTGAGACACAAGCTTCCATAGATTATCTATCTGTGAGTTAGTACCCCGTATCCACCAGAGAAAAGCACCTATAGCTATAGTCAGTACACCATTCCATAACATTGCTGCATCTTCAAACATTACTGCTGTTCCTTTTCAGTATCTACACTATCAAAGAGAGGAACACTTATTTCCTCCTCATAAGCAGCAACTAAGCCGCTTATAAGTTTATCTAGTAAGTCTTTGCTAAAACCTTTTCTTTTTGCTTTTAAATAAAAATTACCCACGTCCCATTTATTTGATCCCTTTTTAGAAAAAGGATTATCAGGCATAAATATTATATTAGGAAGATCTGTTGAAAGAGAATCAATATCTATTGTATCTCTAGTATCAGCTTCTTTAACTAAGTCTTGAGCAGCAGTTTGTAATAAAGTTTCATCTGGAGTATAAAAGAAGTCATTAGTAGCAGCAGCCAGCACACCCTCACTTCCTAATACCTTTTGTTCTCTTTCTATTTTCCCATCTTTGTTTCTATATATACGAGTATATGGAATTTGTCTATAAATACCTACTCTCTTTGTAAGGTCTTGCATACCCTTACGTTTTCTTTTTTGAAGATTTTTATATTCTTCTATAAGATCATTTACATCTTCAGGGGTTTGAAGTTTATAATTTAGACCTTTAATTTTATTTTCAAAATTAATTTTTGTTGCAGCAATAGGCTTTAGTTTTTTAGATAAATCAAAGCCAACTCGTTTGTTAACATTATCTGTTGAACTACCACTACCAGTTAAAACTTTTAATCGTAAATCTTCCCTTGTCACTGGAAAACCAGAAGACGATAACGCTTTACCAGCGCCAAGTACTTCTTCCGCATTTTCAATAGTTATGTAATCTCTAATTACTTTACCAGTACCACCAAGAATTGTCTTTATAAAAACACTATCCTTATCTAAAGCATTCATTAATCTGTCATAAGTCGTTGCTCCCACAGCCTCATCATAAATACTTTTTCCTGTTCTACGATCTCTTCCTGTAATAACAGATATAGCAGCTTCTGCTAAAGCCTTGGGAGATGTATAAGCCCCTGTTACTACACCAGCCGCACTTGCCCATGCATTCTCAATTTCTTCATCAGAGATAGTACCACTGCCCACTAATTTAGCCATAGATAATCTGAACGGAGACTGTATAGCATCATACATACTAAAAGTACTTGAGTTTAAAGTACGTGTTTTTATAAAAGGTGTAAAATTACTTTTTTGCTTTTCAAGTATTTCTTTTATAAACTGATTATATGTACCGGAATATCCTTGTTCACTTTTTATACTATCCCACTCTTCTCTTGGAAACTGTTTTCTAACAGAATCTAGAGTTAATTTTTCTATAGCTGTTTCATCTTGTACAAGAGGCTCTATAAATGTAGTCCTACTCCCCTTCTGCCAAGGAGCGCCGGACATCCCATAAGCTTTCTCTACAATATCATTGACACCCTGTAATCTATTATTAAGATTAATGGCTGTATCATAACCAACCATTACAGTTGATAGTCCAGCTAATCTTCTAAAGCCAGTTGCAACTTGTCTTGCATTACCATTGGCTGTTCCCTGTATAACATCTTTAGCTCCATACTTAAACATGTTCTTTGTTGTTCTGAAAAGTTCAGAAGGAAACAAAACGTAGTTACCAATAAAAGGTAGGCGGGCAAACTCACGGGCCGCTGGCGAAGCAATACCATAAGTAGGCATTGTATCTCTGACAATTTGAGCAGCCTCTTGATTTATAAACTTATCATAATCTTTACGTGTTCTATATTTAAGCTTATTCATAGGAAAGGCTTTTCTTAGGGCAGCAGACTCTGCTTCAAAAGCAACAAGCTTACCATATAAATCTGGTTGCCCATAAGCCCGACCAAATTTCTGCATAATTTTAGCATATGCACCCTCATCGGCTCCTTTTGCTTTATTTAAAAAAGTTTTAACAGATCTGGCATTTGCCTCAATCATAGCACCAGTAACATCCTGATCAATAACACCAAGACGTTTTAACATTGCTAATTTTTCAATAGCTTTTGGATTATTAAGTGTTATCTGTTGAAATAAAGTATCTATTTCAGTAACAGCACGTTTATAATTTTTAGGATTAAAGAACTGACCATTACCTACCAGAGAAGAAACCATCCCCTGAGTATTTAAGACATAAGCGGGAAAGTCAAATAAAGTTTCTTTTGCCTGAACAAAAGAAGATGCTTTAGAAAATTGGTTCATAAGCCAATTTCTTTGTAGAGGGTTAAAAGCATCTAAACCATCTCTAATCATTGACGCAAAGACATCACTGGAAAAGATATTTTCTAAAACTTTAGGACTATTGCCACCAAACTTTCCTATGCCTTCTTCAGCTAACTTCTCAAGCTTTACTAAATTATCTGGGCTTGATCTGAATGCTACTCCTCCCGGTCCTTCTGCAATAACTTTTTTACTTGGTAGCATTGGAAATAGTCCCGGCAGTTTAATTTTCTTATCTAAGTTTTTCCGTACAAACCTTTCAACATCTTTAAAATATTTAAGTTCTGACAAAAGTTTATTCTGATTTACTAAAGTATTCTGTAGGTTTGTATAAGGGTTTGTCTGTCTTCCTAAAATTTCCAGAATAGGTTCAGATAAATTTTTTCTTTGGCGAAGAACCTTTGCTGACTGTCCTGCCAATGCACTATCAAATTTTGTACCATTAAATAAGTTAACTAAAATATTTGTATCATCCTTTCTACCTACATTCTGAACCATTATAAGAAGTTGTTTTTCAATTTCTTTTTCATCTGTAAAGCCAATTTTTCTAAATTCTTTTTTAGCATTCTCTATAGCTTTCATTAATTTTGTAGGAACTTGTCCACGACCGGGCAGGTAAGGAACAATTCTCTGACCCTTACCCTTAATAGCATCAATAGCTTCAGCAAGGTACTTAGGATCAGTGTTAGCTTTAAATGTACGAGTAACATAAAAGTCTTGACCATCAGAACGTATGCCTATTTGAGCTTCATCAGTAAGACCAAGACCCTGATTAATTTTTCTTTCATTAGCATCTACCAAAGTTTTAATTTTAGCAAACTCTGTTTTAAAGTTTTCTGTTACATCACCCTTGCCAGTATTAAACCATGCTTCAAAAGCATCATCTGAAACACCTTCTCTTTTTTGAAGTTCTTTTAAATCTTTCAACAATACCTTTGTTTCAAACTCAGCAGCAGCCACTGATGTTTTTCTTTCAGTGGCAGAACGTGCAATATCTTTGGGCAATGCCGCATCACTACGAAGAAATCTACCAGCACCTGTATTAATTTTAGCTACTCGTTCAGTAACTGCTTTTATAGGAATATCCATACCAGTTGATTCAATAACAACCTTGCCACCTGTTTTAATTGGATCAGTGACTTTCTCCAAATTTTCACTAATAACCTTGGCTGTTTTAGTTACAGGCTCTGACTTTACTATTTGACTTGCAGCTTTAATAACTGGCTTTGAGGCTAACGATGCTCCCTTTCCACCATACTTTGCAGAGAATATAATAAATGAAGGTAGTGCTACAAGTGGAATTGTAATCCCTGTCTCAACTATAAAATCTTTAAGTTGAGCTTCTGCTTCTGTATCACTGGGACGAACTGCATACCTTTCAGCAATCTCAATTATTTCAGGACTAATACTCTCAAACCAACTATCATTAAATATTTCAGGCTTATCTGCTATTTGATTAGCGATCCTCATTTCATCGCTATCAGTTAACTCCATACCAGTAGCAATACTACCCACAGTACCAGAAGCTAGTGAACCACCCTTGATAATCTTATCACTGGTAGCGGTTTTTCCAGATAGTTTAGCTAACTGTCTTTCTAGCTCCAGTGCTATTTTCTGAGATTTAGTCTTTCCAACTTTATTTACCAGTAACTCAAAAAATTCTTTACCAAGCTTTATTGCCCCAGCAGTTCCTCCTACAAATTGAAGAAGATTTGCTGCTATCTTCTCACCCATAATCTCGTCTTGTTTTCGTTTTGCTTCTGCCGCCTCAAGTTTAAATTCAATAGGGTCTGTGGAAACAGCCTCATCTACTTGTTCTTCTTGAATAGCTAGTGGATCAATAGCCTCAATAATATTAGCATAGGCTTGTCCTAGTTCAGACTTTTTAATTTTAGCCACTCTTTCACGGGCAACAACATTACCTACAAGCTCTACTAACTCTAAAGGAGTTTGTGTTATACCTACCCCTGCACTTAAAGTTGTTCGTGCAGCCTTTTCTCCTATCATTTTTTCTGATTCAGCCGAGCGAAGAAATGCTTTTTCTAAATTTTCTTTTGATGTAACACCAGAAACAAAATCACCAAACTGTTGAAAGGGTGTTAGATCATTTGTAGCTCTTTTTAAAGCAAGATTACCAGTTTCAAAGCCTGTTGCACCACTTAACTCGTCGTCAGGTATAACAACATCTTTATCTTTTCCACCTTTAGAACGAAAGTTTTGTAGCATAGCCTCTGGACTTAAAGGATCAACAGCGGGTTCTATTTTTAATCTTTTAAGTTCTTCTTTTATAAAATCATCAACGTCATCTGTGGTCGAATCTGGTTCTATTTGACTAACAGCAGGACTTTCTACTACTTGTTTTTTATTTTTAACCTGTTCTTGTTGAATCTTTTCATTTTTAAGAAGCTCTTGTATAAACTCGTCTACACTATCTACTTCAGACATTTAATCATCCTATTAATTATTTTCTCTTGGAGTAGCGCCAGCTAAAGTAGGATACTTTATATAAACAAAATTTCTAGCTGCTTTATTAGCATTTTCAGCATCTAAATAGTCTATAAAGCCTTTATTTTTATTTTGTCTTACTAGATATTTTGTAAATGTGTCTTCGTAAAGTTTTCTTGCTTGTTGCATTTCTTTAAATTTAGGATCAGTTGGTTTTAAACCCTCTCCTTCTCCTATAAATGCAAGTCTACCTTTCTCATCTAGTGTATATCTATAATTTGCTAATATAGATTCCAATCCTTGTTTCTTTGCAGCAGTAGGACTCTGATCTGATTTTACTTTTCCTGCATTCTTTGCTTTTAGATAATCAGTTTCTGCTTCCATAAGAAGATTTTCTTGAGTAAGTTGGGTTGTTAAAATATTTTCAACTTGTTTTCGTTCCTTTTTAGGAACTTCAAGATCGCCTATCTCAAGCTCACCCTGTTCTCTTAATGCTCTTAAAGCTTCTTTTGACTTATTGCTTAAATTTGCTGCTTCAGCAGCTTGTTGAACAGCTTGGTCATTGCGCTTTAATTCTAATTCAGTTTTAGCATTTTCTCTTAGAATTTTATTACGTTCTTTTAATTTCTCATCCATTCCCTCTACAGCTTCAGCGCCAGCTAAACCTAATAGACCTACGATACCCATATTTGGATCAGCAGATAGCACAGCTTTTGCAGCCCTACCAAAGTCAGCACCAATAGGAGTATCAGTTCCTACTGCTAATTTTTCAAGACCTTTAGTAGTTAATCCACTTCTTGCTTCAGCCTGACGTTTATCTAACGCTGCCTTTTCTTCAGCACGTTTCTTAGCTTCTGCTGCTATAGCTTCTTCAGTTCTTCGCCTTGCTCCTTGTATATTTTGTAGTTCAGTGCCAATCCTTAAAGTATTTTGAAGATTTTCTTGACGTTGAGCTAATTCTTTTTGTACCCTCTGTCTTGCAGACATAACTTGACCGGGAGTTCTTCTATTAATAACAGGCAAAGAAGTAAGACCACTACCTACAGAACCACCTTTTTTTCTTTGACCAGTAAAGAACATATTAGGACTAAATCCTCCAGCAGATTGATTAAAGCCGCCGCCTCTACCATAAATGTTAAGACCAGTAAGACCAAGCCCAAGAAGCTGTTGTCCTATAGAGCTTGTTGGTTGAAGCATTTTAGTGTCTGTGGTAGTTTTTGTTCCTTGTTGAACAAAAGGACTTTGATTAACAAAACTTGAAAACTGTGCAAGCTCTGTCTCAGGAAATTGTTCACGCTCTATAAACTCTGCATACTGATCAGCTAATATAGCCTGTGCTTCAGCACGATCTGCCTGACCAAGTTGCTGCGCCAGACCCTGTTCTGCTAAACCAATATTAAAGCGTTGAGTTCCAAGCTGACCTATATCCTGTGATCGTTGTCTCTGAGCAGCAGTCTCATCACCAAACTGTCTGTAAGCTTGTTCAAAGGCACGTTGTTGTCCCTTTGCTTCTATGTCAGCAAGTAACTGACTTTGCTGCCTCTGAGCTTCAGCAGCCTGTAATCCAGCCCTTGTACCTAAACCAGACATCCCACCGGCTCGTATAGCCTTTGCTTCTATTGCTGGCTGTACATCACGTTCAAATGCTCTTTGAGCTTCTCTCTTTTCAATATCTGTTACAGCACGTTGATAAGGACTCATCAGGCGTTGAGCTTCATCAGCAGTAAACTGAGTAGGCGTGGCTCTAAGCGCCTGTTCAGCTTCTGCACGATAAGGTTCTTGACCTCCCACAAGACTACGAAGACCTTCTATTGCAGCCAGTTCTTCAGCAGTTCTGGGCGCAATCATTTCACCGGGAAATTCTTTATAACCTTCTTCTACTGCCTGTCTATATAGAGCTTCAGCCTCATCTATAACAGTCTTAGCGGCTGGTCCTATTTCTTCAGGAAGTTTTGAAGTTGCTATTGTTGTACTAGTTGTTGGCGTTGGTTTCGTTCTGCCAAACAAAAAATCTAAAAGAGCCATTTTATATTCCTTATCCTATATTCGATTGAATAGCTTGCTGAAGCGAAGCAAGACCATTGATCTGATTCTGCTGCTTGGTTGTACCATATGCTTCTTGTCTTATATCTTTAATTGTTTCATCTAATACTCTTGCACCAGCATCAGAACTTCCGTTGCCCAGTGCAGCCACCGTACCCGCATCTACAATATATTCATCAGGGCTAACAGCCAATGTTGCTACTTGTTTTCCTTGATTTCTCTCAACTATAGGCATGTAGACATTATCTTGCATACCATGTCCTTCGCCGGGAACCATACCTGAGTATCCTTTATAAGCCATGCCACCCCCTCTTGCCTGATGCATTTTCATCATAGCAAGATTATCTAGCTGTGATTCAGTTCTTAGCGCATCTTGAACAGCTTTTACTTTAGCCATTCTCTGTGGATCAGATGGCGTTGGTGAGGTCAGAGGCGGCATTGAAGGCATTGCCACAGGAACACCTGTGTTTTCTTCTTCTTGTCTTTCCATAGCATCTTGATTAGATATAGTTAACATTTTTTTAGCAGCATCAACCTGTTCTCTGGTAATACCAGCCCTGAATGCTAAATTATCAATCGCACTCAATTTAATAGTTTCTTTGATATCTTGATTTATATTCATTTGATTCTTCCATAATTAGATTGAGAGAATGTTTGATCTGCAATAAAGTTACTACTATTATTATACACTGAATCTTTAATTTTCCCAAACTCTTTTATCTTCTGATCCGTGCGAAATCTACTATTATCAATAAATTGACCAGTATTTAGATTACCAAAGAAAGTGCTGGTATTAATAAGATTAATGCGATCTCTATTATCCATTAGTTCAAATCCTGCCAAGATGTTTCTGATCCTAGACTTACATACCCCTTAAACTTCCCTGTGCTTGCTGAGTATGCAATGTCTCCTTTTCGTGGTCTTCCTATACTGGTAACAGTTACAACACGATAGATGTTACTTGCTGGTGTGCTTTCTGATACCGTATCTCTATTGTTAAGTTCATTAATTAATATTGATCCCCATCGTTGTATTTCACTGTACATCCGCCTAATATCATCTGTAGACATATTTTGCGGAAGGGTTGGGTATCTTGCCATTACCTTGCTCCATCACCTTGTATACCAAGCCTGATCGCTCCCCAACGCCAGCTTGCATTATTGGAACCACAAGATACCCGTACCTTTGCTTGCCTTCCTCTACTTCTAAAATTTACCTTCTCTGTTGTATTAGTAATATCAAATTCTTTTGTTACAGAATCATTACTTTCTGGGTACTGCTTGGTTGTAAACTTCATCTTAATCTTACCACCAGACAGATCATAATCAGGAATAATTCTGTTCATAAACATGATAGCATTACCATCATCAATGTCAAAATCACCAGACTCAATAAAAGATGGAAGCGTTTCACCACTGCCCGTGAAGACAGATACAGGTTCATTGTTATATATATTATTACCAGCAGCAGTAACGCCTGTTGTAATTGTGTTTCCAAAGACTTCCTTATCTGCAAAGGTTGTAAAGATCATCTCACCATATATCCAGTAATTATCTATCGGATTATATATTACATACTTATCACACTCAGTATTAGTGCCGGAAGCATAAAGCCAGATAATTTCATTAAACTCTGAGTTCAATCCTGCAAATACTTTATCATAATAGTTTCTGTTTATATCATCAAAGATATATCTACGAACTGTACATGGAATATCTTCTACCTGACCAGTAAATCTATGAAAGTTATCATATCCCATCCAGTAGGTAACACCCCCAAAGTCAATACCCGCATGTGGTCCTACCATTCCACAATTTGTACCGGCCTGTGTAAATCTAAATGTAAACGGCGGTCCTGCAAACTCCATCAACCATAACGAATTATCGGTCCAGATGTTAATAGCATTCTTGGAACGAACAGCACCAATAATTTCTGTACCATCAGTAAGAACAACCTCACCAGAAGTAGAGCTTACTGAGGGAACCCAGTTAGTTCTATCATCCTGATCTGACCACCGTACCAGCATTGGATTAAATGTGCCGCTTACCGTAGCTGTGGCTGCATATTCGTTTGTACCAAGACAGATAAGGTGTCTGTCATTTGGTGATACAATAATAGAATTAGATTTAATAGGAGAAGTAGTAACTGATGTTGCTCTGGTAGGCAGTACAGAAGCATCGCTATCAAAGTAGAATATATTACTGCCCTTACGATTAGCTACAACATCTTCTCCCCAGTTATCCAGACTCCACTGAGTAATATCAAACACAATGCCAGATGATCCAGCAGATGCGGGTTGGTTCCATGCTCTTGTTTCTGATGCACAGACGGTAGCCTGATATCTGGCAGCACCATAACCAAGACCAGCAGCAGCTATAGAATTACCAGTGGGTATGTAATACTTAAATGTTGCTGATCCTGCATCACTACCTGTTGCATTGGCTGCATCAGTAACAGATATTGTAAATACATTTGCACTTTCCACAGAGACAACTTGATATGTGTTTCCTTGTAGACTAACATTGTTAAATGCAGCAGAAGATGTAAACAGTACATAATCACCTACATCTCTGCCATGTCCTGCATCAGAACAACAAACCCTTGTACTTCCAGATGACGTACCAAATACATTGGCAAGTGTAACTGCCGTTGTTATAGGAGTAATATCATATATTACATCACCCTCATGTGCATACAGCTTATCAGGAGTTCCAAAGATAGCTCTCTTCTTGCTATCAGAATCAGACCATGTAATTAAGTCTCTGGCTGAACCATCAAAGGTTGCCCCTGAAGCTCTTGTCTCATAGCCACGCATATTCTCTGGACGACCCGCACGGAAGCGTACATAGTTGCCGTCAAACCAACGCTGGCCTTCAGCATAAGGCGTAGTTTCCCTATGAAAGCCTTGCTGAAATTCAAACTTTGCTAGTCTAGTTGCCATTATCGGGTAAAGTTCTTTATAAGTATTGAATCAACTTTAGCAGTAGTTCTTACTGCATAGAATAATACATCCACCGCAGCAGCAGCAGTTGTCAGTGTTGGTACTCCTCCTCCATTTGGAAACTGATAGACTGTATTATAACTAAGTGTACGATCTCCAGTACTATCTTGAATAATAAAGATATGACCAGATGCTCCAATATTAGTAGAAGTATTAGTAGGTGCAGCAAGAGTTCTATTACCTGCCAGAGTCACAGCAAATACATTACTGGTATTAAGATCAGGAACTACAGAAGTTGCATCTGCCAAAGTAACAATAGGAGCAAAAGCACCCGTCATAAACTTACCCTTACCAGAGACAGTTACAGTACTTCCAAAGTATGCAGCGCCACCAACACTTAGAGTAGATGCAAGACTTACGGCTCCTGCTACTGTGAGAGTACCTCCAACTCTTGCATTGCCACTGACACTAGCATTACCGTTAACATCAAGATTACCAGTAGCTGTAATATTGGTAAAGGTTGTTTGTGCCACAGGAAGAACAGTAGTTCCATTTGTAACATACATTGCAGTAGAATCATCAGCAATAGTTACGCCAGTATTACCAGCTACCTTCAGGACAATAGCATCAGTGCTATCATTATAAGAGACAGAGTTTCTTACAACATATGATTTTGAATTATTAGGAATAAGAATATTAATTGTATCGTGCGCCCCACCAACAGTTCCTTTAAATTCAAGAATAGCAGAACGTGACTGATCACCAGAACCTTGAGTTTCTGTCAAAGTAACAGTTGCAGCACTACCTATTGATACAGTAGTGTATCCAGCGATGGCATCATCAACAAGACTGATAACCCCATCGTTGAGGATTTGACCCCAACTATTTGGATTTTCTCCGTCTGCTTGTTTTGTTAGACGAAGATTTGTTGTATATGTACTTGCCATTAAACTGCCTTTCCTTTATCTTCTTTTTTACATTCTGCTTCTATTATCTGAGATGTTGGTACTTGTTTAACAATATCTTCAATTATTTTAGTATAGAAACTACAGTCACTCTTACTTGGAAATGGACCTGTAACAGATCGTTCTATAACAGGCTCTCCTGTTGGTAGTATAGAAATTATAATAACTGAAATAAAATAATACATTAATCTCCTAATTCAGGCCAATCGTACAATATTCCAGACTTAGTTACGCTATCATCGCTTTCTATAGTATAAGTAAGAAACAGTGCAGCAACCGCATCTGTATCTGCTGCATTATCTATAGCTGTTTCCATCTGAGTAGCTTTTGTACGAATACCATTCCTCCATGTTTGAATATTACTTGGTATGGCTGTTCCATTGTCAGCCTTACGAACTATTGCCCAATCAGTTTGAGCAAGCAAAGCTCCTTGTTGCTTTTTAATTTCTTGTTTTAGATTCCATTTAACACCACGGGTAACAACTTGATTTCCTTCATCATCAAGAAGAGGATCACCATTACCATCTACTTCATTAACATCAGCCAAAGACTTTGCTGTTTTAGTTATCTTACCATCTGAACCCATAGACCAATTATACAGGCGGCTATCCGGTGGACTTTCTTCTACTATCTCAACAACACCAGCAGCAACCTTTTCTGAGGCAGACCAGATATGCCAGTTAGCAGGATTCTGAACTCCGTTATCAGCAGTCCATGCTTTACCTACTCTGATTGTTCTGCCATTATGTTTCCACATTAGTTTATTCTCCTATCTTGCTGTCGCTGGTGCTATGCCGTCGCCGCCGAATGGGTGTTCTGCAAAAGCCATGTATATGATGGTGTTTCCGCTGCCGTTAACGTGAGTTCCACCGCTTGTAACAATCTTAAAACCGTTGCTGGTTAGCCGAACCCGATCACTTGCTGAAGGTTCAGCACCATTTGTGTTTGGATACAGCCGCCTATTTGCATCGTTAAGCCCATCACGTTTGTTATCAAACAGTTCCCAATCTTGGCTTGAGGCGGAAATGTTTTTGAAAATTATAAAAGCAGGTTTGAAGCCGGTGTACACAAAAGGACCATCCGTTGATCCATTTCCAGTGTAGCTGCTTATAGAACTATAGCCGGGGATTTCCGCAAATACATATCCAATGGCATTACTGCTGTTTGCATCTCTAACTGAACCTATACTAAAAACTGTACTGTTCCATGTATTTGCGCCCCAATATCCTGTTCCTTGTGCAGCATTTGTATTTAAAATAAGACGATTACCCACAGTTATATCAGAATGATAAACACCCCAATTTGTACCTTGATCAAGAGTTTTAACCAAAATCATTTTTGGTGTTGCTCCAAGCCCATGCCCAACAGTATAGTTCGCACTGGTTGTATGAACCCACTTAACTATTGAAAATCCTGCCGTTGTATTAACTGCAACTGTGCTATCTACACTACCATCGTCATTAGTGCTTCCTGTTGTATTGTTTGCAAGCCACTGCCATGCAACATTAGTTGAGCCGCTTGTGTTTACCTCACCACGGGTGCCAACAGTAAAGCCATCACCGTCAAAACTTTTTAGACCTTGTGCCTGAGTGCTTTCAGCATTTGTCGAAGAAGAAAATATTGCTTTAGTTGCGCCACGAACAGCATCATATAAATCATGTTCGTTACCAGCATTACTGCGATTTTTAATCCATACAAAATCTGGTTGAAAAGTTGAGTTTTCTCCTGATTGATCTACTTCAAGCTCACTGCCAGTTCCGTTATACAGCGTTGTCTGAAAATACTTTGATGGATCACTAATTGTTGGTGTGGGAAGGTTGGCGGTGTTTAGTGCCTTGTATCCTGTTGGCGGTGTGTATGTAAAAGATGATGCACCAAAATTAAATGTCCCAGCAAACGCAGACGATGAGTTATCATCTCCGACCGCAAAAACAAAAGTTCCGCTGATGCCCGTATATGCATTTCCTTGGTCAGAATTGTCGTTTAGAAATTTTATCGTGCCATCGTCCAAATCAAGCGCAATTCCGACGACGGCATTTGTTGTGTATGCGCTTCCATAGCTTGCCTTAGTATTGCTATTAAATTTTTGCCCGTTACCTCTGTAAGCGTAATCTAGCGTTTGATTGCCAAGAGTGTTAGTCGTTACCGACGATTGTGTGATTGACCGAATACCGAGTGCGCCATTTGCGGAGCCTGTCGTTACCGTAACTTCGCAATACCACTTACCGCTGCTAACCGGAATTGTAGCAACCATAGTTCCAGTCGCTGATGAAGTAGTTGCAAATTTAAGATTGCCATCAGACGGAGCGGCACCAGTTCCGTTGCTCAAGGGATTAAGAGTGCAGTGGTTATTAGTCGGGCTATCAGACATCTGATCCGCCGCTGCTAGACCACTGCTGGTAAAATCGTTTCCGTTGCCGCTGCTGTCGTCACCTAGCGCAGAACTGTCTTGGCCCTTCAAATAAAAGCCTTGTGTACCATAAGACCCACTATAAGCTTTCGGTATCCAGACGCCATCGGCGTTAGTTTCACCGAAGCTACTAGCAGCCAATGCAGTACCGTCGATGAAATGTGTTTCGGCTTGATACAGATCACTATAAAGCATAGCCAAGCTGTAGCCGTTACGACCAAGGTAATGTGGCTGGGCCTTGTTTACGTTAGTTTGATAGTTTTGGGCAGGTTGGTTTTCTGTGCCGAAACTTGTGACTCTGCTACCGTTTATATACATCTGGTAGCGATCACCAGAAGTGCCGTCTGTTGTATCAACTCTGAGAACTACATGATACCAAGCTGATAAGTCTCCAAAAACTTGATTAGTAATAATTCCAGTCCCGTTTTGATCATCAAACCGCAATTCACCACCAGACTGCGTATAAACTAATGCGTAAGCACTTGGCCCACTAGCTATCCAACTTGAAAAAAGAACATTATCCGCTTTAATGGTGCTGAACTTTACCCACGTTGATAAAGTAAAAGTTCTTTGATTTCCTGCACTTCCGGGAGTACGAGTTAAATAAGCAGAATCATCGTCGTTAAAACGAATCGACTGATCTATCTCATATCCGGTTGACTGACCAGCAGCACCCATTAAAAGATTATTACTAAATACCATTCTTATTAATCCTAACTATAAGCTTGTGTCATAACTGCTTGAATATTTTCAGCAGTATCATCAGAAGAAACTGAAACTACTATGTAATCTAATCTATCCATTGCATTATCAGCAGTTGAGAATGTTGGGGCTGTGCCACCAATAAAGTTCCAACAGGCGTTATAAGCAACCGTACCAGAGCCACCATCCTGCATCAGAAGAATACTACCAACCTGTCCTACTCTTGCATTGGTAGGCCGTGCCAGTGTATGTGCAGCAGTAACAGAGGTAAAGAAGTTCTGTGCTATACCAAAGTTCAGAGATACAGATGTCACGCCGTTGATTGCTGTGGTATGTACAGCAGCCGCCGCTGACTCACTTAACTGTAGTTGTCCTTCCAGTGAAGTATTACCAGATACTCTGACAGTACCAAGGAAACCAGAGTTACCTGTAGCCGTTACCGTGCTAAGAAGATTGGTTGCTCCACCAACGCTCAGTGTAGAATTTAGACTCACAGCACCAGCTATTGTTACCGTACTGGCAAAGTTAGATGCTCCACCAACGCTAAGTGTAGAGTTCAGGCTTACTGCACCAGCTACTGTAACAGTACCTCCAA
>VTLG01006987.1_pt1 | contig 40789 bp, 62 predicted proteins | sample 4694571 | NCBI WGS metagenome assembly VTLG01 (sample SAMN12604809, study PRJNA352737) | marine metagenome | biome: ENVO:00000447; feature: ENVO:00000209|ENVO:00000569|ENVO:01000036; material: ENVO:00002151; isolation source: viral sequences binned using virsorter ...
TACGAAACTTTTGATTTTCCCATTGTGGTAAGATACTGACTAACTTGCCATACTCTTCTTGCAGGGTATGCTGAAAGTTAGCTTGATACTCTTGCTGTTGTTTCGCAGTCTCTTCCTGTATATTGGCCTGAGTTTGCTGCATACGATTTTCGATATCACGATACTCTTCTCGTTTTAAAAGATACTGATCCTGATCTTCTTCCCTCAATCGCTCCCAATCAACATTTTGGTATTGTTGTAACTGAGCATACTCCATCTGTACCATATTTGCTAAAGCATCAACGTACTGTTGACGAGTAGCTTGAATCTCAGCAATCTCTTCGCCATATTGTCCTACGGCTGCTTCATAATGCTTTCGGTATTCAGCTATCTCTTGAGTTTTTTTGGTATAATCCTGTTGTCGAGAATATCCTTTAGACAACTCATCAAGGGTAACTTCTACATCTTCGCCATCAACGCGAACTGTATATAGTTCCTCTTTGGGTTGCTCCTCTTCTTCAGGTTCCTCAGATTCTTCTTCAGCCTCCTCCTCTTCGGGTTCAGCTTCTTCTTCCTCTGCGGGTTCCTCATCCAATGATTCGTCTTGAGTTTCCTCTGTGGACTCTACATCTTCAGTCGGGGTTGCTTCCTCAGCTTGTGGCTTCTCCTCTTCAGGTTCCAGTAGACTGAGTATAGCTTCTTGTGCCTCTGTAACACTTCCATCTGGCACTGGGGGTGGCTGTATTCCAGCCGGTGCTTGCGGGGCAGTTTGCGTATCCGCCATGTTTAAATTCCTCTATCAGATATATGGGTGTTGCTTTTCCATCACCTTAGCCATGTGTCCAGTTTCAACTATGGACTTTATATGGCCGTGGATTCTTTCAAGCAGTCTTATTGCAAGCCAGATAGATTCTCTAGCTTCCAAATCTGTTGAACCACTATGTATCCAGCGGTTCATTAAATCTTCTCTTAGTACATCAAATGACTCGTTTAATAATGGGTCATTAATTAAATTTTGTGCTTTACGTTCTCTTTCTTCAGGGGTCATGTGTTACCTATAGCTACGGCACGATTCTGTTCGCGCTCAAGTTTAAGTTCTTCAACTTTAAGTTGTGCATCAACCGCGTCCTTCTGATACTCCTGTTGAATCTTCTGCTGCTTAACCTGAACATCCGCAGCTTTGATCTCCAATTCCTGCGCTTTAAGCTGTAGTTCCTGTTGTTCAATCTGTTGCTCCGGTGTAGGTCCGGGTGGTTGTGGTGGCGGCAGAGTAGACGGATCAGTCAGGAAGTCCTGAACATTCTGGAATCCCATGTTCTTGACCATAGCTGCGCCAATGTTGTACATATTCTGTGGATTAGCAATAGGAAGACCACCCTTCATAGCCTCAGATGCAAACTGCATAATAGCAGATAAATGGGCTAGTTGCTGGTCTTTATTACCATTGCCTAGGGCTACACTTACAGTGCAGTCGTACTTGTCATTCCATGAATCAGGGCGTACAGGAACCCAGTTGTTCCTCAGCATAACTACACGCTCTTTATCCTGATTCTTCAGGAGAAGTTCGTATATCCTGTTCATTAGTTCCTTTACACCTGTCTCAGCAAAGTTTCGTGCAATTAGTTCCACACGGCTCTGTGCTGCCGACATTACAGCGTTTACGGCAGTAGCAGTCGTATGGGATGTTAATGCGTTATCATTCATGCCCTGAGACATCTTGGACACACCTGCTCTCGATTCTCTTATACTATCAAGATACTCAAGCATCTGGAAAGAATAAGGTTCTAAAGAAGGTGTTGCAAGGGGTGTGACGGCGTTGGGTGATTTAACCCTGACTACACCGCCCGGACGTTGGGTAAGCAAATCATCTAGGTTCGCTTGTCCTTCCAGCACAGCATAACGTCCATAGTTCTGATTGTACATGTTGTCCATGAGATTACGCATCAGCGTACTCTTCATCAACTGTAAGTCCATTACAAGGTCTGCAACAGATAGACCAAAGAATTTATGTGGTATTGTTATAGGTGAGAGTGACACAAACGGTATGGAGTCTACTGGATCATTCTGGAGTATCTTGTCTCCAACACTACAGACCTTTCTAATTTCTGTAATACCATCACCATCGTAGTCTGTTCTAAGGAATGATTCATGAAGCCAATAGGTTCTTAAACCATCCTCATCTTCGATACCAGTATCTCCCCACCCTTCCCAGTATCTTGCAGACTTGTCAAACATGTACCTCTCAAGTCTTTCTGTATCATAACTGGCTAGATCATCATCACCACCGCCTAAGTCTTCCGGCTCAAGATTCTCATCAGGATACATCTCCCGCAACTCAGATAGAGTTTTAAGTACGCGATGACATACGAACCTAGAGTCCTGAATGTTCTTGGATTCCCTAGCAATAAGAAATTCTGAGGGTGGTACATTCTCTATACGAATCTTTCCAGTATAGCTATTTCGCTTAATTACAACATCATGTATCTGAGGTATAGCCATTCCGGGCATAATACCTACAGTGGTGGTTTCATCCATAGCATTGTACTGTGGATCAGGATAGGCGGTATGCTCAATGACTTCTACAGTAGGAGACATGATTAAAGTCTCAAACTGTACCTCTTCTAAGCCATTATACTCCTCTCTGTTCCAATCTTCGTACTCATCCCACCATACCTTGACGATACCATTCTTGGATAAGAGGGCATCGGTGAACCAAGAGTACAGGATTTCCCAGCCGGGATTGTCTTTGGTAAAGATGTAGTTGACATAATCAGTAGCTTGTTTCGCCATTTCTACGTCTTCGGGACCATGAGGACTAAATTTTACCATTTCATCCCCGGAGGCAAATACTCGCATCAAGGAGGGCTTAATCCATTCAATGGTGTCCTGAACAGTAGAATCAACGTACTGACTCCTGCCTTCTACTTCATTACCGAAAGGCAAGCCATAGTAATACTTCATAGCTTGCTCCCGCTGTTTGGAGATCGTGTCTCCCATATAACCCAAAGAGGTGGTAATCTCACCCCTTATTCTGGATATTAGTTTTTCGTCTGTTATTTTAGATGATGCCATAGTTTTTGTATTCTAAATCCTTTGTCCAAGCCGGGTCTTCACCGGATATTGCAAAACGCTGTGATTGGAAAGCATAACGAGTGGCACTCATAAGGTCATCCCTTATAGGAACTACCTTACCACCTTTCCTGTGATACATCCTAAATTCTTCCCACCAATCAGATAAGGTGCTGAAGACTTTGAACTTGTCATTCTCCATAGCCTGTATCATTGCCATCAGACCTTCTTCTATGCTATTACCACCTTTGTTCTCTCCTAACGCTGGTGGGTTGGTAAAATGGTCTAGCAGTATATTGCAGCCTAAGTTTCGATACTGGTCAGCCAAGCCCGGATTACCCATAGAATCCCGCCTATTGCCGTCATGGGGGTAAGCAATGGGTATAAAATTAGGTCTGCCCCGTATAGCCTGAGAATGGACCGTAGGCGATGCTTTTGACATACGATAGCAATCATAAACATAAAATACATCCTCATCACGATCAATAGCGCCCCAAACCACTGCTGTCGGATGATCCCAACCAAAGTCTATCGCTGCTATCCTAGGCCAATGATCCTCGATCTGTATAGGATCAGTCATTATCTTATCTTCCATAATGGGGAAGATCAGGCCAGAACCTATAGATGGCCTACCGTACCGCCTCATCTCTCTCTCATGAGGTGAGTAGGAAGACAGTATCTGCTCCATCACCAATTCATTCAAGTGACCGGGATTACCGTTCATGGTCTTTATCTTCTCAGATGCGTCATCCCATGTCGCATTTGTTAAAGCTTGACCCTGTTGCAGGTTATTCATGAACGATGCTACTGTTTCGGTCATACCTGCCTCTGGTGTAAAGGTCATGTAAACCATGCCTTTCCTGTCCAGAGTCCTAGTTACAGCCTGTGAGTAGATATCTCTGCTTGGTTCCTCGTCCAGCCAGATACAATCCACACTTCTACCCTGCCATTTCTCAACGCCCATCTCATAGGCTTTGAAGAATAAAGAAGAGTTCCCACCGCTAACGTGCTTGATTAGAGCGACCGATTTGGCGTTAGGGACACCGGGCTTTCGTTCAGTTTTTATTATATAGTTTTTCGGTATAGTACCGGAACCAAACGCTTCCGGGTCATCAGGGGAACCCAATAGTTCAAATTGTACGATATCTCTGGTAGTCTCATTAGACACCCCACCTGCCCATGCGACTATAGGTTGACGGTACTCTCTCCCTTTCCACCATTTGGGATACAAGCCCGTCAGATGATAGGATAACTCCATACTGCCACAGTAGGACTTACCTATACGGTTAGCGGCCATGAGAAGCCTCTGGTTGGCTCCTGCGCCACTTTCATGGAACTTGAGTTGGTAGGGGTACGGGTCATAGGATTGGACCCTTGTGTATCGTTCCCGCTGCCTTAACTCTCGTTCTAGTGTTAGTTCTCTTTGTGCCTTAGTGAGCTTGTCTACGGAGCGCATCAAGTTCTCGTTGTATTTCTTCTTCGCTCATTCTTTCGACTGAGGTTGTTTCAACTTTCTCAACGGGTTTAAGACCGCCCCTGTCCAGAAGGTCTTTAACCGCGCCAAGCCTGACCGACTCAGATTCCGCATTCTCTGCGAGATCAGTAAGGTGATGTAAGGCCACAGGTAGACAATCTCCAATATGCCTAAGTACTTCTTCCTGTATCTGGGTTCTAAATAGTTTCTTGAGTTCATAACCTTTCTGTTCTGCGGTCTTTTCTGAATACCCAGCAAAAATAGCAGCCCTAGTAGCGTTGCCAGTTCTGCTGTAGAATTCAATGAATCTTGATTGTTTATCCGTCACTTAGCTTTCCTGCGTTTAGCCATCTTCTTGAAGGTCTTGGCTAGTGTTTTAGCCCTGCCAGTACAACCGGGTTTTGTTATCGGTGTACATTTACCCTTGGTTCCTCTCTTGGCTATAGATTTGTTTACATCCTGAATCCACTTCTTCTTGGCTCTAGCCATTATTTCCACCTATCCTTGCCATACCTAAACCTGTAGTTCATTTTATTTTCCATGTGCTTCTCAGTAAGCTTTCTCTGACCTCTAGGTACCTGTCTTGGTTTTGCCTCCCCTCTCTCAATCTGTTTGATTACCTTGTCCAAACTATCCGATTTGCGCCTGTTAGCGGTAGAAGTGGCTCTCCCGGTTACAGGTCTCTGAGAGGCTGTACGAGGTAGTTTATTCGCTACCTGACCCCCTTCTATAGCCTTCTTTGCTCCTTTCTTAGCTAGGAGTTTTGCTGCTGCAATTGCTGCTGCTCTGCCTATTAGAGGTGCTACCATTAGAATTTCCTTATGTTTGGTATTATACCATCCAGTTAGTGGGAAGGATATATATTATATTCTTTTTTTAAAAAGGGGGTACCTAGGGGCTTGAGGCACGTTACCCCGGCTTCGATTAACGCTTACAACACAACACCTGTAGTGACCGTGTGTGTGTGGGGTAAGGATATCATTCTATAGGTTATCCCTTAACAGATAACAGAAAGAAACGAATAACATAGTATCTAGTAATAGTGTATCTGTACATCTATATATTTAATAAGTATAGGAAGACAGATAAGAAAACTCTCACGCACACACGTTCGACTTTTCTGTCATTGATCCCTTTGTCGTCAGGTCTGAACGTACTCGCGCTTACATTTGAATGCTGTCATACAGAAGACAACATTAAAATGAGTCTTTCAAACAGAATATCACATACTAAAGCGATATTCTCTTGTGAAAGCCTAACCAAGACGCGCTCGACAATTACAGACGCAGGACGAGTCGGGATAAATGCACAGACACAACCCAGACTACACAGCCTCCATGTCGTCGGCTTCCCAGAAGTTTAAGGTACAGGCCAGAATATTTGAATGTAAAAGGAAACATACTCGCTAAACAGAGCGCTCAATCGGCGTACAAATGCCGACCTTTGACATTAAAATATCCGCCATGTAACATAGGAGGTGTGTTGATTAATTATTAACAGCACAGATGTTCTCTTTTTTAACTTTAACATAGGAGTTGTAACTATGAGTACTTCAAAACGCAGTACCGCACCGTCCGATATCCTATCTATGAATGCTGAAGCGTACGAGGAGGTAGGTGAAACTCTCCAACAGCACTGTTGTTTTAGGATATTATCTCTGGCAATGAGTTGTGTCCGGTCAGAGTCTACTGAAACAGCACTCACCGCAACCATCGATGGCTATAACGATTGGAAGGCGGAAGCAGCAGAGGCCGAAGCCACAGCTGACGCAATGTACTCCGCTGGGGTTTCAGAGTACGATCCGAATGATGGTGGCGAGGGACGAACAGCAACAACTCGCACGCTTTCCCGAGAAGAAAAGGAGCGTGAGATTGGTTGTTGGAAATACCTGAGAGGTTGTACCATCACTCGAAACACAGTCCACTGGACGACCGAGCAACCTTACAGGGTATTAGACGCTCTTGACTTCAGGATGCAACGTACCGCCGAAGCAGCTTCCAAGGCATATCTAAAGACTCAGGCCGAGGAGGTTGAAAGACGTACAGGCGGTAAGGTCACAGCTGATCACTGGTTTGCCATCAAATTGAGAGAAGGCACACGGGACTTACTCAGCCTCGATAAGATCGGTAGACCGGCTCTTCAGTTCGCTAACTCCATGAATGAGGTTGAAGAGATGCCGACAGATTGGAGCGAGCAATGGGAGATCATCGTCCAGAAAGCCGCTAAACGGATGGCTGCACGACCTGGAAGCAGCATCGACGATCTGGTAAATAGCCTCGCAATAGTTGAGGGTGCTGGAGTAGACACCATCGCATAAGCTGTAAATCATTCCTCCTAATTAGCCTCCCCATCCTCAGGGGAGGCATTTTTTTTGTTTGACCCCGTAAACAAAGGCAAACAAATAACACAAACCTGAAACCGGTCTTATACTGAAAAGACCGATATCGCGCCCTAAAAGCCCGCGACCCCAGCCTTTAACAGCCCTGTAGTTGGCGCTTACAACTGCCAATGGCCTGAGCATTGTGTTAGCGAGGCGAAATAATCTAAACTATTTGTAATGCAGTAAATGGCCTTTTATAACTGAAATATGTTATTATACAAGTCATTAAAACCTAAACTGATCGGAGACAGTAATGATGATAGAACTAGCTAGTAGAATTAACTATCTAGAAGATAAATTAAAAGACCTGAAGTCTAGGGAAGATACACTTCTAGAAGATATAGCAGGTTTAAAACAAAGATTAGGTAACCTTGAGTATCACGTACAGGTTATGAATGCAGATGGGTACGAACTAGAAGATGAAGAAGAGATAGAACGTGGTGCACAACATATTTTAACAGATGTTGAGAGTTACGGGGGTACAAAATGAGAACATACCTATCAAATGCTAGTGAGTATACCCATGTAAGAGTAGTATACGGGATGATGGCAGTAAACGTAGTACAAACAGTTTTGTTGGGATTAATTCTGCTTGGTTGACTTCCTCCTCAGTCCTGAGCATGACTTTAAAAGGCTCATTGATATGACAAAATCGAATCTATCAAAGGATCAGGTTGATGAAATACTTGTTGAAATTAGTGAGGGAACACGTAAATATGCTGATATTGCTGCTGAGTTTGGTGTTGCTAAACAAACTATTCGTAACATCAACTATGGTAAGCATTCAAGAGTTGCTGGTATAAGTTATCCTTATAAACCTAGGCAAAAGGCTAAGGTTAATATTAAGGAAGAGGTATATCCTTGGTATGTTGATATAACATACAAAATTCACTTATCGGAGAAGTAATATGACTTATAGGTTTGAGTTCAATGTTAAGCCTAGACGTGGTATAATACAGTTTGTCATAGAGAGAGATGATAAACTTTTATGTTTAGATTTAACACCTGATGAAGTAGCTGCATTAAATAGTAAATCTGGTTTTGCTTATCAAGCTATGGATGATTACGATAAAGATGAACCAGATCAGTATAATCGAGAACCGAGGATACACTAATGCGTGATATTATCAAGCCGTTGATGACTGAGCCACCACTTGATCCACCGGAGACAGTTGATCCAAGAGCTGAAGCGAGGCGTAGAGATCAGAAACAAGCAGATAACATACAAGATTACTTAGGTGACATTGTATCTAATGATCCATTATGTCAAATACTTCAAGCACTTACGGAGGTAACAGGACGTGGTAGTAGATTCAAAGAAAAAGATCTTAAATAAAACCTTCCATGAAGAACAATTAGAAGGTGTCACCGAAGAGCAATGGAGACACTTTGAAGATTGCATGGAAGAAGAGCAAGTAAACTTTCATCGTATGCAGGATGATGATGAAAGAGAATGGGCTATTGCCCAAAATGAGGAACAGAATACTATGTAGTATCGGCTCTTGTTCCGTAGTCGAAAAGCTAATATTTTAAGGGCAGTACATTCTGTGTCCCTCACTGTTGACGAGGACGCTAGCACTCTACGAAATAGTGTATACTGGAATCCCTACATTTGTTCTTTTAATATTAGACGGAACCTAAATTCCGGGATGTCGGGACTGCATACTCGACGTAACGCCTATAAGTAGATTGTTGGGCTTCCGGGAGGTTTAATCCTCCGAACTCATGGTAGTTGTGGTCCCGTGGCTATCGTGAGTTTCATTAACGGGACATATAACTGGAGGTTATATGAAACAAGGCTTAGAATCTGTAGAAGCACTGTTTAATCGCGCTAGTAACTTAGCGGGTCTTAAACGAGACTATGTGTCAGATGTTCGTAAAACTACTATGTACTATACAGGTGATGATGGATTTGGCTTGGCATTAGATGGTGAATCCAATTATAGAGTCAATGACAATGCGTTAAGTCAAATGGCTGCTTGGGCGCACATGCCTATGTCATACGTCAATTTCATGCGTAATAATGGTCATCATCAATTGGTTGTAGATAACTTTAATCAATGGTTTGAAAAACCAGACCATGTAAACTCTAGCAGAAGGTTATATCGTGGTATGGCTGCTGAGTTCTCTGATAATGCAGGAGTATGGCGTTCATTCCACTCTGATAAATTTCAAAGGATAGATCATGAACATATCCTAGAAGATTTACTTCCAGCTTTGGAAGAATTAGAGAGAGAATTCGGTGAACTTAAAATTGCATCTTGTGATATCACAGATAATAAGATGTATTTGAAAGTTACATTCCCTGATACTGAAGCTACTATCGTAGGTGATGTTGTTCGTATGGGTTTATCTATTGGTAATTCAGAAATAGGTAAAAGTACAGCGTTTATTCAACCATTACTTTATATTCTTCGGTGTACAAATGGTATGGTATCTCCACATAGAGGGGTTAAGAGGAGACACATTGGTTCTGCCATAGAAGGTGATGGTGAAATAACCTACGAAGAAGATACAATCGAAGCTAACCTGAAAGCTATTAAGTTACAGCTTAGAGATTCTATGAGTAGTGTAATGCAAAGCTTTAAAGATGGAACTTTCGTAGAAGAAATCAAAAAGGCTAGTGAAGGTACACCTGTTAAACAGCCTATGAAAGCTGTAGAAGCTACTGCTAAACTTTTTGGACTAACTGAGAAAGAAAAAGAGACAGCTACATTTTCTTTTGCTAAACTCGGTAAGTACAATAAGTGGGGTATGATGAATGCAGTTACAGACGTAGCTAATACATCTGAAAGCTATGATCGAGCATCAGAGTTAGAAGTATTCGGTGGTAAAATACTTACGTTGTCTAATACTCAGTGGGATAGTATCGCTCTAGCTGCTTAGGTCGTCTGGATACTTAGGCTTACGTTTGTAGTCCTTGAGAGTGGCGTGCTTCTTAGCTTTGTGCTTACTGTTCTTAGCTACGAAGTTGCGCCTCTTTCTATGTCTAGCCTTACGGTCTGTATAATTTTCTTCCATAAATTTCTTTCTATACTCCCTAATGTAGTATCTTTTAGGGATATGTCATTGTTTTTAAAGGGAATTTATGTAAGTTTATTTAGTCTATTTTGTGTGATATAATACTAACACTATCAACAACTTAGGCTTAAAAGATATATGAGTAGGAAGAGGAATTATAATAAAGGTATTAGAGTTATAGAGGGGTTAATCAAGAGAACAGAGAATACATTAAAGCGTTCTATCTACCATGTTAAACTACAAGGTAGTTCTCCTGTAGAACCTCTAAAAAACTATTGTCTTAAAAATATAGAGGCATTAAATAAGTTAGATAATAAAGCCTTAGCTATACCAGATGTTGTTTATGAATACGCCAAAAAGAGGATGTTCGAGATATACTTTGCTCTACAAGAATATAGAGGAGCAGAGAGGCAAACCGTAATTAATCGGGAGATATCTTTGGACGACATCCTTGGACTGTTAGATGCAGAAGCTGTAGAATCTTATGCTGCGGAAGCTAGGACAGGAGGCTTAGGTTTTTCTAGTCTTAGCGGGGCGACATTGTACACTGGTAGTATAGGGTCATATAATGACTATTGGAAGCCACCGAATAAGAGAGGCAAATTAATTGGCTCTGGTGTAGGTTCTTATGGTATAATGCCACACAGACGTAAAGAAACTATTGAGGATTGGCGTAAAGAAATGTCTAAACAAAAGAAGGAGATAATGGATGAAGTGTACCGATTGCAATAAGCGAGTCGCTACGCAATTCCAACCTTACACTTTATGCGATGGTTGTTGGGCCGAAAGGTTTAGTAAACAGTACATAAATGGGAAGTCGATTCCTTTCAAAAAACTTTTCCAAGAGAACCTAGAGAAGCGCGGGTTATGGATTAAAGATGGGGAATCGAGAGACAGTTGGAATGAACGATGTGCTTTAAAAGGAAAGAAGTCAAAACTATTAAATGGAAGCAAAATCAGCGAAAGCGAAGGGAAGGAAACTTCAACAGTGGGTACGGGATAAGCTAATCGGCAAAGGACTTAGAGAGGCGGATGTTAAATCTACTTCTATGGGTGCTGGTGGTGAGGATGTTACTTTATCTTCTCATGCTAGAGAGGCATTCCCTTACTCTATTGAGTGTAAGAATCAGGAGCGTGTAAGTATTTGGAAAGCTTACGCCCAATGTGAGCATAACTCAAACGGTAATGAACCATTGCTTATAGTGAAGCGTAATCATCATAAGGCTCTGGCTATAGTAGATGCAGAGCATTTTATAAACCGTTGTTTTTATGTGAGATTCTGATATGACAACTCGTAGCGAGTTTATGAATGGGTTGGTAAAGGATAACGATCTAATACCAAGTGAAGACCTTTTTGAACTTAAGCGTGGTAATAAGTCTATATGGATTATAAAACGCCAAGGTATTGAGAAGATACAATACAATAATGATATTGATATTAGGTTTGAGTGGGTTCGTATGGAAAAAGATTATGCTGTTCTGAAAGGTATTGGTACAAAAGGTGATTTGGTTGTCGAATCGTATGGGGAATCAACCTCAGAAAATACTAAACAAAATCCACCCTACCATTCAGCTATGGCTGAGAAACGTGCGTTATCTAGGGTAGTATTAAAGGTAGTAGGTGCATATAAGTTTGGTGTATTTGGTGAAGATGAAGCTGATGACTTTAAGGAGAAAAACTAATGTCAGTACATGAGATGCAGAAAGCTAACAAATCAAAGAAGTCTAAAGAACAGAAAGCAGCAGACAATGATAGATTGCTATCAGCCTATCAAAAAGAACATGATGTCTTGTCTTCCTTTTGTAGTGATATATGGATGTATGAATGGCAAGTATCTCGGATGGCAGTACAAGATTATACTGACTTAATAGATGCTAGGGATAATGTATGCTCTGCTACGCGTATGTTAGCTGAGGACTATGTTGCTGATACTTATCGTGATGATGAGACAGGTGAATATGATGGAGATAATATAACTTTAAGGAGTGCCTATGGGAATGTTTAAGACCTCTTTCGGAGAAGAGGTATTCAAGAGGAAGTATGCTCAGAATGAGCATGAGACTTGGGCTGATCGCGCCAAGATTATAGTGAACTCTGTCTGTGGTGACATGGATGGTACAAAGAATAATCTTATGGAGGCGGATGATCGAGCGCAACTGACCAAGTATATCGAAGACTTTAAGTTCATGCCCGGTGGTAGGTATATCTGGTATGGGGGTAGAGAGGCAAGGTTCTTTAATAATTGTTATTTATTAAGGCTTGAAGAAGATAGTCGTGAAGCTTGGGCTGGTCTATCTCAGCGTGCCATGTCCTGCCTAATGACAGGCGGTGGTATAGGTGTGGATGTTTCTCGCTGTCGGCCTAGCGGTAGGGCATTAAGACGGACAGGTGGTATAGCCTCAGGTCCGTTACCTCTACTGTACACTCTGAATGAGATAGGCCGTAATGTTATGCAAGGTGGTAGCCGTAGGTCTGCCTTGTACGGTAGCATGGATGCTAGTCATGGAGATATCTGGGAACTTCTACATGCCAAGAACTGGCATAATATGAAAATAGCGGATACCCGTGGGATAGAAGAGATGACTATCTCGGATGCTAAGAAGGCAAACTTTAACTATCATGCTCCATTAGATATGATGAATATAAGTTTGAACTATAGTGATGAATGGCTTAATGGTGGTCAAGATGACATCTTCATGGAGAACTGCAAGCAAGCATTGATGACAGGTGAGCCGGGGTTCTCATTTAACTTTGGTGAAAAGAAGAATGAAACTTTACGAAACGCTTGTACTGAGATTACATCTGAAGATGATTCTGATGTCTGCAATTTGGGGTCTGTTAACCTCGCTAATATCGACACGCCTGAAGACTTTAAAGACGTTGTTCATCTTGCATCTAAGTTTCTTGTTTGTGGGTTAATCAGAGCGCATCTACCTTATGAGAAGGTGCAGAAGGTTAGACAACAGAATAGTCGTATTGGTTTGGGGCTTATGGGTATGCACGAATGGTTGTTGAAGCGTAATTATAAGTATGAAATGAATCGTGACTTAATGAGGTGGTTAAACATCTATGAATCAGAAAGCACCAAGGCAGCAAATGAGCACTGTGATAGACTCTTTCTCAGCCGTCCTAAGGGATATCGAGCAATTGCGCCTACTGGAACTATCTCAATCCTTGCAGGAACGACCAGTGGAGTGGAGCCTATCTATGCAGTGGCCTATCGAAGACGTTACCTTACAGATGGAACCCGATGGAAGTATCAGTTTGTCGTCGACGGTACCGCCCAACACTTAATAGATCAAGGCATCAATCCAGATAATATTGAATCAGCAACTGACTTAGCTAAAGATATAGAAAGGAGAGTAAAGTTTCAACATGGCTTACAAAAGTATGTGGATCACGCAATTAGTTCTACTATCAACCTACCTGAGTGGGGTAGTGAGTTCAATAACGAAGACCATGTAGCATCATTTGCTAAAGTGCTACGGAAATATGGTGGTGGGTTAAGAGGTCTAACCTTCTACCCGGATGGTTCAAGGGGTGGTCAGCCTATACAATCTGTATCGTATGAAGAGGCGCACTCAAAACGTGGAGTTATCTATGAAGATAATTCTGAAGAGCAATGTCTATCAGGAGTTTGCGCTATATGAATAATGTAGAATGGTCAAAAGAAGCATTTGATTTTCTTAAACTATTTGTATCGGTGTCCCGTGGTAATTTTATGGCTGAGGATATAAGATATGCCTCGAAAGGGATAGTACCTAAGCCAAAAAGTGAACGGGCATGGGGTGGTGTTATCCGTAGAGCAGAAAAAGCAGGACTAATCGAAGCGGTAGGTTACGATATCGCAAATAGGTCTGTTGTTAGGTTATGGTCTAGCAACGTAGTTGAACAATGCTAGAGAAAAATAAAAGGTGGGTAAATAATAGGTACACTAATTGGGTAGCTACCTTACCATGTGTTAATTGTGGTCTTGACGATGAGACTACAGTTGCTCATCACTTGAAGCATAGACATGCACCTCATGGTGGGGGTGGCATGGGTCTTAAAGCCCATGACTACCTTACTATGCCTTTATGCTTTAAGTGTCACGCATCTGCTCATAATGGTGATGCTAATGTACTTGATTGGCAAGCAGATTTTATATTCAAAACTCTTGATAAAGCTTTTCGTCATGGTATACTAGAGTATAACAGTAGACGTTTTATGTTTGGAGAAGACTTAGATGATTGATAATGCCGAAGCTGCGGAAGCAGCACACAATGAACTTTCAAGAACGGACCAAGAATATGGAACTATGTCAGCGTATGTTAAGATGGCTCCGCACTATATTAAACTTATTAAAGCGAGAGAACTGTTGAAAGCTGTGGGGACAGTAGCAGAGAAAGAGTCTGCTGCTTACTCATCTCAACCTTACGTGGATTACCTAGCAAAGTTGGATGACACCATAGTTAAGTTTGAAATAATGGAGGCTAAACGTGAGTCATGGCAGAGAGAAGTGGAAATCTGGAGGACGATCAGCGCAAACCAGCGAAGATAGTGACCCAGATTGGATGTATCATAAACCCGCTCCTGATAGATGGGAGCAATTCTTAGACAAAGTGGAGAAAAAGAGTATGGCTGATAAGTATGTGGTAGAGAATAAGGCAGGTCTTTGGGCAAGTGATCGTAAGACTGCTGATTGGATGGATGATTGGAGTGGTAAGATGTATGTCGCTAAAGCTGGCTGGCATTGGGTAGGTGGTAAGCATAACACCAGAGACAATGGCCCAGCAGTTGACATAGAAGTACGGCCTATGGATTCAGACCAGATGAATAAGTATGCTGCTGACTACGACATCCTAACTAAGGATCAAGCTAAGGAAAGATGGACCCAGCATAGTAATGGTAGCGGTTCCAATGATTCTAAGTGGATGAAACCAGCCCCGGTTAAGGAGGGTAATGACATACCTTGGTAGGGTGGGTAGGGGTATAGTCTAAAAAGTCCACCACCAGCCTTACAGAGCCTCTGAGAGGGTATTATGCAAATAGTTTACAAAGATGGTAGTGAGTTTAAGCTAGAGTATGACGATGAGAAGCATAGCTATTTAGTGGATGATAATAAAATCCCTTCTGTTACTAAGGTAATTGATTCTTGCTTCCCAAAATACTTGGTGGATTGGGCGGTTCAGGAAAGTGCTAGCTTCTTCCTTCAATCAGTCGAACCTTACAAGAGAGTAGACCCAGCCACCTATATGATTCCTTTTAGAGTTGTAGATCATATCCACGATGGGATATTGACAGCCTCTAAAACAATCAGTGAACACGCTGCTGATATTGGTAGCACGGTACATGATTGGATCAGTCAAGGTATCAGGTATAAATTAGGAAACACTGAGTTACCTGCCACACCATCTGATGATGAAGCTATAAATTGTATAGAAGCATTCAGAGAATGGGCCAATGGTAAAGATATCAACTGGATTTCTACCGAACAAAAGATATACCATCATAGTGATATAGTAGCAGAGAGGTTTGCTGGCACAGTAGATGCGGTAGCTGAGATAGATGGAAAAGAGTATGTTATAGACTTCAAGACTTCAAAGAAGATATACAAACCCTACCATCTTCAAGTTGCAGCCTACGCTAAAGCAATAGGAAGGATGTACGAGACTAAACCGTGGGGTCTTATCCTGAGACTCGACAAGGAGACAGGAAAATTTCAGGAGAAAGTATTTAATCCAGAACCACATTACGAAACTTTTGATCTTTGTTTAAAGCTGCGTAAGTGGAGTTCAGTAAGGATAAAGAATGAGTTTTCACCGGACCTTCAGGGTCCAGATAGGAGATAATATGGTACTAGAAATTCAAGAGATGTCTGCAAGGTTAGCTGATTTTTTATATGCCTACACAATGGATGTAGATGATGACAGATTAGATGAGGTGTGTGAAATAATTGCAACCCATCTTTCCAAGGATGGTGTAGAAGAGTTGGAAGAATTTATAAACAAAGAAGAGGTAAAAATGCTAGAGGATTGTGAGGGAATGGAGGTAGCTGCATGAATCTATTGATTATCGGTGACCCTCATGCACATCCTGACTATGATAACAAAAGGTTTACTTCGTTAGGTAAGTTCATAGCAAAGGAGAAGCCTGATGCTGTAGTATGTATAGGTGACATGGCTGACATGCCTAGCCTATCCTCTTATGATAGAGGAACAAAAGGATTTGAAGGGAGAAGATATAAGAAAGATGTTGAAGCTGTGATTGATGCTCAAAAGAAATTGTTTGCACCAATAGAAAGGGCTAGAAACTATAAGCCCAAAATGTACATGACCCTAGGGAACCATGAAGATAGGATCACTAGGGCTATTAACTCGACACCAGAATTAGATGGTGCTATTGGGATAGATGATTTAAAATACAAAGAGTTTGGCTGGAAGGTGACACCCTTTAAGAAATGCGTAACGATAAAAGGTATATCCTTCAGTCATTACTTTACATCAGGTGTAGCAGGAAGGCCAATCAGTTCTGTCCACATAGGTAATACAATGATTAGTAAGTTACATTGCTCTGCTGTTCAAGGACATTCACATTTGTATAATCATGCGGAGCAGACTAGACCTGATGGTCAAAAGATATTTGGTTTATCAGTGGGTTGCTACTCACATCCTAAGTACACAGAAACATGGTGTCAGGACACAGAGTATCAATGGTGGAGAGGGGTTATAATTTTAGAAGGGTTAGATGGTGAAGGGTACTACAATAGTATAAGAGCGGTTACGCAAAGAAGTATTATATAAAGTTTATCTCCAGCACGCAGCCCTTGGGAAAGGCTGTAATTCCATAGGGGGCATCATCTTCACCGATGGTGCCTCCTATTTTTATTTCTTTATCGTCTTGAGATACTAACCAACCTACACTTATGAGTTCTGGACAACTAACCTCATTAGCGGGTGTCCAATCCGAAGTCTGAATTATATCGGTCCACTTGATAGTGACTAACTTCCATTCTTCTTTTTGAATTGGATCGGGCCGGGAAGTAACCATGAGAAGATCATGGGAATGATGACGATCAATATTAATAACCATCCACCCATCTCCACAAGGGAACCAAGAAGAGTCCAGAAGTTATCAGGAGCGCAGTCATTCATATTCCCGCTTCCTATCGGAGTAGCTGCTGTCACCACATCGGCTACAAAGGCAGTCGTCGTGGCTCCCACTATCGGTGCAGCTACACCCCCCGATAAGACAGTCCCCGCAAGTGCACCTGTGCCTCCCGCTAATCCGACTATCCCCGCTTTCTTGAGAGTTGTGCATCCTACTGTACAGGCACATCCGGCGATGACCACCAACCAGTAACCCAGCCGACCACGGCTATGACTACTAGGATGGCTACAGCTGCGTAAAATCTTTTCTTTCCAGCGCTTAACTCTTTCCATTTGTCCATGTTTTCTCCTATAGTGTGAAGCTATTGCCACACCCACAAGAAGAAGCTCCTGTAGGTGGTGTGAAGTGAAAGGTTGGTCTAAAGGGATCGTCTATCCAATCCATTGTAGCGTCACCTAAAAGTTCCAAAGAGATGGCATCTGAGAAGATTGTCTCTGTTAGCATCTCTGCGTCTTGAGGTATATCTGTCTGCGGAGTTAGCTTGATTTGATAGCCTGAGCAACCCCCACCTTCTAAGTGTACGCCTAAGAATCCTTCTCCATTTAGGGTCTGGTCTACCTTTCTTTGCGCCGACTCTGTGATCGTCATAGTTCTTCATGGAGTTTCTTTATCCCATCAGAGGCTGTGGATGAAAACGTAAATGGTAACAGTCCATGTACCAAAGCAGTCAATGATAAAAGAAACAATCTCAAAGACATTTTCCATGCGCGTTTCCCGTGACTCCACCAAGTCATCTCTACATCGTATAAATGATTCATAATACTTTTGCCACCACAATGTTTCCTTCGTTGTTTGTCTTTAACTCGACGGTACGCTTCTCGCAAGTAAATCTCGTCTTCCCCGAAGCCGTATCCTTCCAGCCATTCCTTTTTAAGGTACGCTTCATACTCAAACATCCAGACATACCCATCTCAACCCACTCGCCGGAGTCGTTCTCATAATGCCCCATCCATTCCTTGAGGTTGTCGTTCATGTATAACAATAAAACAAACATTACTTCCATTAGTGTACCCCATTCTGTGATTTAAGAAGAGCAACCTTATCCTTTAGTATCTCTACCTTCGCTTCAAGTGCTTCTATCCTTTGTCGATAGAAGTCTAGCGTAAGTGCCTGTTGCCTATCAAATGGAGCATTGCCACTTTCAACATTATCTAACAGCTTCTCGAACTCACCAGATAAATGCTCGATCAACATGAACTGTTCTGCGTCTGCGGGGAGCGCTCCTAGCTCGCCGCGAGGCCACTTCTCAGTGAAGGTCGAGTTCTTTGTTACATCAGCAGACATGAGTATCTGATTTGTTTCTACTACGTTTAGTCTCTCAAGTATCCCAAAGTAACCCCACGCTCCCACACAAACTGTACCTATTAAACCGATCAGGTTTCTAATCGGCATTCCAACTGAGGTTCTATCGCTTAGATTAACCCCATCATCCGCCATACGGGTTACCCTTAGCTGTCTGCTCCGGGCTGGACTTAGCCATCCACTCAAATATGGATTCATGCTGAACCATGATCTCGTTGTCTACATCTCGGAGAGTAGCATCAGCCTGTTCCAACTTATCAATAGCCTTCCACAATTCTTCAACCTTAAAGTTAAGAACGTCAAGACCAGACACCGCTCTCTGTATCTCAGTCTGAAACTGGTCTGATTTATCTACAAGCCCTGATAACCTTTCAACCTCTGATGATAACCCACTAGCCCACCAGATAGCACCTACGCTTTGGGCGATGAGGAACAATGCCAGTGTAATTATTCTTGAGTCCACGTTCATACGCCCTCGTTCTCCTTATTAATATCTACCTTTGGCGGTGCCATACCTTCAGGTCTTTCAAATCTTTTTAGATCAAGACCGCTGAATACTAAGCAAGTCTTACCATCTATGTTTATATGCAATACAGCCATCGTCTCGGTATTTGGGTTTTCTACTATCATAACGTAGCTAGTCTCACTCTCTTTAAATGTAGCTGATACGTGAACAGCATAGTCTTCTGTCATAGCCCCGAGAAGGGACTCTAACCCCGGTGTACAGATTGATGGGTATGGGCGCATCACTGTAACAGCATCCTTCGGTGGGCCAGCAAACGCTGTCATTGTAAGCGCAAGAAATAGAATTAAAGTTTTCATTAAGCTGTCCTACTATACGGGTCTGATACATTCTGACGTTTAACTTCAGCAATAAAGTCTAGGATGTCGTTAGCTTTGGTAAACTCTTTCTTTCGTCTGGCCCATTTTAGTTTACCTTCCAGTATACTCAAATCCTTTTCAGTATTCTTTTTCATATAGTATCTTTGCTGACGCAAATCTATATCGTAGATACGACCGCCTGTAAGGAACCTAAACCATCGAGCAGCTTCTGGAATATCAGCAGGGTTAGCTTCACGGGCTGCTCCAAATCCTCCGAAGGCTCTCGTTACTTCAACCTGTCTAGTTTGAGGGTCTACAGTCTTCCTGCCAAATACACCTGCTGGGTTTAACCTATTAAGTTCTGTCAAAGGAACTATCAGTTGAGCAAGATGCCAAAGCCTAGGCGGTAAAGGAACACCAAGAAAATCTTTCGTCTTCTGCCATTCTTCTTTTATAGGTTTAACTTGACCAGCCCTAGAACGAAATGAATCATAGTTAAATATCTGTTCAAAAAGAGTCTTAGGGATAGGACTAACCATCTCAGCTATAAGGTGTTGAGGTCTAAGAACACGTTGAAGATCAGCCATAGGCATGGTGTTGAGAAGGGTAAAGGCTTTAACTACCCCATTAGTTTCAGCGCCAAGGAATACAGGAACACGGTCACCCCAAAAGGCTCCGTACTCAGACATGTCATAGCCACCACTCTCATGCTCAAACTGTTGCCTAGCTAGTTCAATCTTCTCTGCCCTTTGAGGATTCTGTACAAGCACCTTTAGCTGGGCAGGTATATTCTTCCGAGTCCAAGTATAGAAAGGCATCGCTCTCTTCATAACATTTCTTTCAAAGCGAGAAATGTCAGTATAATCAAACAGCGCTTCCTTGACCTTCATAGATGCTATATCAAAAGCTGCATCTTCATAGGAAACTGGGCGTACAGACTGTTGAAACCCGGAGAGTCTATCCTCTGGTGCAACTGTACTCATAAGCTTCTCATCGAAGGGTACATACTCATCTTCAAGAACTGGCCTCATGTGGCCTGACTCATCTATCTTGCTAAGTGGAATTCTATCACCATTAGGTGCTACCCAATACACATCATCAAGATTACCAGCTTTCTTTGCTTGCTCTATTTCCCTTAATGCATGGATGAATACACCGTACCTAGCATTACCCTCTATAGTTCCACCTAATGCAAATCCAGCTTCGACGGCAGGGTTATCCATGATAAACCTTTTCATCTGAGCAGCTTTAGTTGGATCGGCAGACAGTTCAGCCTTAGCTTCTAAATCTCTTATAACATCCTTATGGTAATGACCAGCACTGATACCCCTAGCTTGAGCGTTGGACGATATATCACTCATGGAGAAGCCTGTACCGGAGAAATCAGGGGCAGACCAAGCATTACTATTTATCTTGGGCATTGCACCTAAAGCTGCTCTGTCAGCAGCAGACATCTTCGTGCCTCTAATGTTCCTTAAATTTTTTGCGGTCTGTTGCCTGAATATATCATCACCACTAAACCTAGAGTAATACTGTAGTTTAGCAGCATCCTTAAACGCTGTGACAGCTTTAGGTATATTTGCCCCCAAGCCAGCAACCATGTAAGCATTAAGCATATTACCTACAGCATTACGAGTATGATAGCCGGGTCGTATAGCAAGTGTCCAAGACTTCCATGCGTCCTGAGTTTTATCATAGAACTTTAAGAAGTCATTGATGCCACGTTCCCCTGCCATCATGTACATCTCGTTTTCCATCTGCTTCGCAATCTGTTTAGGAACTCTAAACTGTACAGTCTCCATCTTCTTTAACTGTTCAACATCATCCGCAGCTTGCTTGGCTGCTTGTATCCTTATAGCATTTATGGAATCTTTATTTAAAAGAGTATCACCAGTAACGCCTATCTTTTCATAATGCTCTGTAAGTTCTTGAAGTCTTTGGTCATAGTATCTAGGCGGGTTCATCTGCCTGTCTTTCATGAAGTTCACAGTAGTCCAATCAGACATATCCTGATCGAGTTCTTTCCAAGCGGTATTACCAAACTCATTCAAGGTAAGTTGTTGATAACCAGCACCGTTAGGATTCCTTCTCAGCCACCTACCAAACCCATGCTGTCGAATAGCACCTAATGTTTTCTTTCCTCCTGTTTGCCTATAAAGGAGATCAGAATCAGTAACCTCATCAGCAAACCACTTCCTTTGGAGAGAGTTATTATGTTGGTTCCAGCGTTTAGTCCATGCAATGACAGGATCAGTATGATAGACTTTAGAAGTGTAAGCCATGTCCCAAACATTATCTGCTGGGTTAGGAACTTTAGCACCGTAGAAGTCAAGCATCTCTCGTTGAGCAGCATCTAGGATAGATTGATTTGCCCTAGGTAACGCATACCCAGCATCCAAGGTAGGCCTACCAGTTATAGGATCGACCTCTTTCACTAAAGTGTTCTTATTGCTTAACTCCTTTCCAAATGGAGTCATTACCCGCGGGAAATAACCTTTAGTATATAGCTGACTTGGCTTCCCTGTGTTTGGGTCTATAGCATCAAATAGATTAGGAGTCCCTTCGTCTAAGTGATGGACGGGTATATTGTAAGCCTTCTCAATCTCAAGCATATCCTCAGCAACGGCTCTGAACTTATCAACCTCACCAGTTAACTCCTCACCTAAAATTTTCTCGTACTCTACTAACTGCTCTGCCAACTCTGGCCTAGAACTTCTAACATTCTCCATACTTAAAGGAGTGAACTTATCTTGGGTCCAAGTGCCGGGTCGTTCCGTAAGGTTGTAAAAAGCATTCCTAACCTTCTCTATATCCTGACCAGTATCAGATGCTCTCTTTGTTATAGCATCCCCTAGTTCCTGTATAGCCTTCATCATGGCTGGGGTACGTCTAGCGGTATGTTCAGCCGCAGATACGCCATGCGCTCTAACTTCTTTGCCTCTACCTATAGGACGGTTTAACCCTCTGGCTACAGCATGAAGACCACCACCAAGGAAACTCTCATCAAGCATCGCATCTCTTTTCTTACCAAGGTAATCAGCAACAGAGCGTGGTGTAGCAGCTTTAACTCCCCTACCCACAGCCTTACCACCCTTATAGATACTACCACCCATGTAGGTGAGAGGGTCTGTAGCTACATCACCAGCAAAGCCTAGAACACCTTTAAGCACAGGATTCATATCGTCAGGGAGAAAGTCTTGAGTTCGCACCTCATCCTCACCCATAAACCCTTTCTTTAATCCCGTAAAGAAACCTTCCTCTGGAGTTAAGTCTACCCCACCCATAGCGCGGAATACATTACCACCCAGATCACTTTCTTTTAACCCTACCTTTATAGCTTGGGATGGTCGTTCAAGTAAAGCTAAGTAATCAAGGATGCCCTTATCCTCTTTTTTAGAAGACGCTCTCCTATCGCCGTACTTATCCTCTATATATCTAGCTAAATGAGCCTTCTTCTCGCCAGATGAAAGGTTGTCATAAGCATCTGCAACCTTTAATTTAAAGTCATTTCCTTTGTAAGAGAACGATACAGTTCTAGGCATTAACCTTCACCAATAACAATCTCATCAGGATTAACAATACCACCTGTTGATCCTTGTATTAAGTCTAAATAAGCATTAGCTACGTTCCTGTAAGTCTTCCGCCCTTCCTCAGAATATGGGCTAACACCATCTAGTTCGTCGGGTTTGGCAAAAGTATTACTTACCCAAGCACCTATCAAAGATTGTATGGCTTGCTCTCTAGGCTTACCTAGAATATCAGATAGCTTCATATCTTCTTTCTTTAGGTACTGGTAAGCTTTATAATCAGGGGCAAGGTCTGCATAATCACCAGCTACCTTCATAGCTTCTTTGGCATCAAGACCAGATTGAATAAGCATCTGATAAGCTTCTCTACCTGAACCCGGCATATTACCCGGTTGGAATATAGTATCATAGATATCTTGATTATATAAATCATCATTAAACTCTTGATCTGTTTCCATCATCTTCATACCAGCCTTCAGAAAATTATCAGCTTCATCTGGAGCAATAGCAGCAATAATCATGTACTGGTTAAGGAGTTGCTTCATACCATTCTTTAATCTTTTATCACGTTTCTTTAAGTAAGCAGTCCTATGACCTACTGACATAGAAGGTTGTTTCTCTGCTAAGGCATCACTCTCTGCTTGTTCTCTTGCCCTCATAATTTCAGCAGCAGATGGGCCAGTGTCTGTACCATCAGGCTTATCATCCTCAGTGAGGAGATCATAACCTGCCAAACCACCATAACCAACAAGTCCAGCACCCCCTAGTAAAGCTTGTGTAGGATGCCTATATAAATAACCGCCCTTATCATAACCCATAGTAGGCTTGGGTGGACCCATAGGTCGTCTGCCAAACTTCCCTTTTGGGTCACGCCATGGCTTACCTTTTACAAAAGGTTCTTCCCTACCTGCTCTGGGTACAGTTCTTGCTGGGCCTCTAAAAGGATTTGTTCTAAATCCTCCGGGTATTTCTCCACCAGTTTGGAATCTACCTTTTATAAATTGAGGTATACCTCTACCACCTATGTTTAAGAGGCTTCGTATACCTAAGACAAGAGGATTCATTATCGGTCGTCCCTACCAATGAATTCGTCACGCATTGCTTGTCTAGCCATATCTTCTTCTAGCGCTGCCCAATCAGGTTGAATACGAGTTGAGGGTCCACCTCCCATGACGCCGGGTCTACGCACTCTATCTTGTATATCCCAATCACGTAGCTTATCTTGCAAGCGCCCTAACCTCTTGTCAAACTTTTCAGATATCCTACCGAACTCATCAAACCGTTCTAAGTTACCTAAACCAGCAGCTTCACGATCTCGTCGAGACATATTACGCATGTCTCTGGCTCTACGCGCCTCTCCTACACTCATTCTACCGGGTAGATACCCTATAGCACCTGTTGGGTGAGATGTCGTCCTATCAAACCTTCTTTCCATTGGATTAGAGCTAGTCCTTGGTGTAAACTCTCTATTACCAAACCTATTCTGAATGCCTGAACGTGGCCTATCTGTCCATGCAGGCTCTCTACGCAACTGACTTAAAATAGCTGGGTCTATCGGGCTTCTTTCTTGCCAAGGAGCATTTTCTTGTATAGCCTGATTTATCTCCCCTGTTATGGGAACCCCAACAGGTCTATTCTCTGGACCTAATCCAGTAGTAACTGCTTGATCTCCTGCTAATGCATCCTGTAAAGCTGCCCAATCACCACTGGAATAACGACCAGTTAGATTACCTTCCCGATCTCTATGACTTGGATTTATACCTAACTCCCTCATTCGGGATTTATTATCATCTATAAACGCTCGATGCCTTCCAGAGAGAAGTCCTATAAGGCCATGAGCATTAGCTTCCCTTGCTGCTTGACGATGACCGGGATACATTTCCTCATGCATCCTATCAGAGTAGCTACCACCTCCTCTCCTCTCTAAACCTTCTTCCATTGCTCTTGAAATACCACCCCATGTATCTGCCATAATCTTATCCTATATTCCAATAAGTTTTGTTTGTATCATAATCCGACATTTTAGGTAGATCAGGCTTTGGAATAAATGTACCTGCTGCCCTACCACTAGACTGTGCTGGTGGCTTTTGTTTCATCCCTTTTAGTATACTAGCTATAAATAGTTGATTATAATTAAATGGATCATCATCCTCATCCCCTAGTTCATCAGCAGCTTTATTTACCGAAGTCTCCATACTCTTGTTGAAACTTGGTAACGCCCCACTAGCGTGTTCAGGATAACCTGTCAATGTTTTAGCTGCGGTATCTTTCTTGATACCACGTTGTTGATACTTTCCTACACCATATTGAGCAGCAGGTAACCCAAGTAACGAAGCAGCAAGGAAATTCTGAGTATCACCTAGCCTACTTCCAGATATAGGATGCTTCAAAGAACCGCTCTTCTGGGCAAATCCCAATGCTCTCCCAACATGAGGTGCTGCTCTGGCACCTAAGCCAAAAAGAAATGGAAGACCTAACATTGCTGGTAACGCCATAATAATCCCCTAGAATAATTTGTTCATGCCAAGTCCCATTATCCCACCGATTATGCTGGGCCACTTGGATTGTTTAGGATGCGATGCAGAGCCTTGACCACCCCAACTACCTGAAGTAGCAGCTTGATACCTGTCAAGATTCTGGTAAGGTGACATAGACTCATACTCATAACGTGCTTTATCAGCATCTATAATAGCCTGAGTCATATTTCGTCTTGCACCACCTACAGCATTCACCGCTCCATACATACTAAGAGGTGCGCTCATTGTGGTAGGTGCTTGTCGTAGTGCTTGCATCTGTAGGTTCTGCGCTTGATTCCACGCATTGCCATACATGTTAGCCAACGGTTGGGTAAGCCCCTGAGTAACCGCATCTGATATGGCTCTATTCTGAACCAAATCTCCTCTAGTACCACCACCCATCTGACCCGCTCGTATCATGCTAGAGCGTAATCCGGGTAGGATATTCTGAGATAAATTCTGTTGTACGCCCTGAGTTAAAGCATCTGTCATCTGACCGAAAGGAGTACCCTCACCTTGAGGTACTTGACCAGAGAGCATTCTCTGCTGGGCTGCTTGAGCATTAGCCATCTGACCCTGTGCTTGCGGACCCATAAGGTAACCTAAACTCTGCTGCTGCGCCCAAGTCTGAGAGGGGTCGAAACCAGCGACAGTTGCTCCCGGATAATAGCCGGGCATACCTACATCAAATAGATTTTTAGCTGCTTTCCAACCATACTTGATATGATCTTGTTGCGGTTGCCACGGACCTAGCTGTGATGTTGATGTTACTTGAGACATAATTTATTCTCCACTTCCCCATTTTCTTAAAGCAGTAGCCCAATTAGATAACTCAGCCCCACCTCTAGGTGCCATGTAATCCCATAGGTTCGCATCTACATGGATAGGTCTTGTACCTGAATAGGGATCATACACTTGCCCATGACCTGTACCACCCAACATAGGATGATACCACATTTGCCTCTTCCTCGTTAAGCTAACAAATGGATTTGGATCACCAAACTCATCATCACCATTATCGTCATCGTCATCATCATCGTCTTCGGGCATATTACATTGACCGCCATCCCATGTACCCCCTGCTGCTTCACAGGCATAGATAGCTGGTGAATCATCACGATCCTCCTCTCCATCATAACCCTCTCGATTTGGGTCCATGTACCAAGGCTCCCTCCAATCCCTAGTCGGTTCTTGTATAGTCTCACCAGTTGTCCCATCAGTAATGCGTCCATCACTATGATGAACATTCCCGGTTGTCGGATCAATCTCAGTAAAAGTATCTATCTGGGAAATAACATCTTGTGGCATTCCAAAGAATCTGTTTATTGCATTCCCCCATCTATCAAGCCTACCCTCTTGATTCACAATATCAGCTTGTAAGGATGGCCCAGAATAACTTGGTGCTGTCCCACCAAGCGCAAAGTCAGAATGAAAATCTGCATCTAATAAACCAGCACTACTTCCGGTTACTGAACCATCAGTAATGTCATCGCCAAACCTATTACCCATTGGATCAGAGCTAGTCCTACCCCAGCGATTTCCACCATAGCCCTGTCTATGGCCTCCACCGGGAATACCTTGGCTACTTCTGGTTCTACCCCAATCACCTCTTATATCTCTACCGCTGGCAATACCGCCTCCAACCTCCGCTTCAACTTCAGCTTCAGCTTCAGCTTCAGCCTCTACCGCAGCCTCTATCGCAGCTTCTATCGCAGCATCTTCAGGGCCACCTGATCCCCAAGCCATTATCTATACCTCTCCATTGGAAGTGGTCTTGCGATAGGAGGTCCGGCTGGCATTCCTCGATCTCCTCCCCACGAAGGTAACGATCCGGGCATTGCGTTGCCAAATCCACCACCTCTATGACCACCCCATCCACCAACGGGGCCACCACCTTCAAAGTGTGGGGGAAAACTAGGCCACGGACCCATACTACCACCACCACCACCCCAGTAGCCTGACCCACCCATAGCTGGATCATCTGGGCCACCGGGAATGAAACCCGGCTGCCTCATTCCAAAGCCTCCTCCTCCTCGCATTGGAGGCATATCAGGTCCAAATCCTCCACCCATTCCGGGATGACGGCCTCCTCTAAAACTACCAAACTGACCTCCGCCAATGCCCCCGGCAGGCGCACCTTGCGGCATTCCCATTGGAAATCCACCACCTCTAGCATCCCAAGTCATAATAATTTCTCCTACAGTTTATTCCATGTATTATTAAAAAAAGCGTAAATCCCTTCTCCAGTTCCACCCGGATTCCATTTGGTTCCGTCAGCATACCTTACATCACCGTCACGCTGTTTAGCGGGTATCGTAAAGGTAGGCTCAAGCCTAAAGGTATCCAAGTTAAATACCACATCACCTAGCTTATTCAGCTCTGAAAATAAATAATCTGGCAATTGATCTGGTGCGACAGGTGCTGGATTAGGTGACCACCTATTGACACTCTTTATATTTTTTGATGGAGCGTTAGCCATTAGTATGACCTTATACCACGCTTACCTCTAGGTTGCACCTCAAAGGCTAGGCTATGAAGCTTCCAATCAAAGTCACCTGCTGACTCAATCTTAACCCCAAAAAGTTTCCCAGTAACCCTACAAGAAACTTTAGATTGGTCGTTAGGGTTGAAAAGAATTGGACCCTCCCAAGTAATAGCGCCTTCAGTAGCCATCTGATGCCCAACATAAAAGTTTACTGAGTTATTACCGGACACCTCCATCTCAGGGTAAACAGCAGATACAAACTTAACTTCCGAAGGATTATCAAGGTCGTAACCTGATCTCTCTATGTAAGATGTCATGTTAGCTGTATCTTCTTTGTTACCTGAATTATCTCTATATATCTTCGTATTCGTAACATCTGCAAATATTAGATTTTCTGCAACATTGTCATAGTTTCCTGTACCCCATGCACCAGAACCTGTATTCCATGTACCTGTAACAGTGTTCCATGTAGTTGCAGCAGTTATAGCTACAATACCTGAATTGATATGAGAGGTATCAGGTAAGTCTCGTAAACTAAAAGTGCCTGTTTTCCAATTCCATATTACAGCTTTATTTACTTCATCTGAACTTCCAGCTGGGTAGCAAGCAAGCATCTCATTTCTTACATAATCTGCTGCAACAAAGCATTTCTTGTAGTTATCATTAGTCCCATTAAGGTTGTCAAAGACTGTGCGTCTTAACTTCTCCGGTAAAAGGGCTTTTACACCTTGCCCATTACACACATAGAAATCAGAGTTACCTATAAAGAAATGACCACCATCAAACTCAGCCAAAGCATTCTTTGTTAAGCATCCTATAGTCGGGCTAAGAAGTTTAAATGAAAATATGTAAGGAGTTCCAACATAGTTCATGATGTATATAGCATCATTCTTATAGATTAAGAATGAATCGCCAAAGGCCATAGCATCTATTATATCACCCGGAGTATCTGCTAGCTGATACTCACCGGCATCTAACGTAGCTTCTGCTTCGTCCCATGTTGATGGCGGTTGACCAAAGCTAGCTTCAGTAGACCACTTTACTAACCTAGTTTCTTCTATAGCACTCCTCGACCAATTTAAACCAACAAGAAAAGTTCTGAATGATCGTATAACCTTACATTTATCACCAGAGGGCCAGTTTCTAATCTCTCTAAATGGGACTGTCAGTTCAGGGATTGCACTCGCATTTAAAGGCCATGTCTGAACACCATCAGAGCCGTTAGTAGCAACTACAAGACCATTTAAGTTTGTAGCTTGCCATCGGTTAGTTTTTAAATTAGCGCTATAATCATCATCTGCTGTGCTAGTGGCACCTTCGGGGGTAACTACTGCCGAGTTTGGGTGGTCGCTAGCTAAAGTTCCAGTTAAAGTTATAACACCAGTTGATGTATCTCTAGCTGAATAAGTTAGCTTCTCATAAGCATCAGTAGACGAAGAAGCAGGGTCTTCATTACCTATAAGCAATGTCCCGGTAGCATCAAGAGCGGTTAAGGCTGCACCAACTGCTACAGTAATAGAACCAGCGCCAGATGAAACAGCACCATTAAGTGTCATTGTGGCTTGCCTAGTAACATCTGTCCACGTAGAACCATTCCAAACAGCTATATCTGTTGCACCGTAAGCTATCCAGTAATAAGTATTTGCATTATCTAAAAAAGGTTGAAGATAGTAAGGAGCGAAAGGAACTGTAGCCATAACAGCCTCATACCCAGCAATCTTCTTTACACCATTATCAAGAAACCGAACATTGTTACCACCAGACCACGCATTAGGTGGAAGATTATAAGGTGGAATGTCCTGTATTATCCCTACCTGACCTACATTAGTAATAGGTACAAGAGCCATTATGCTGGCGGAGTGGGCCAAGTAATGTTAAAGGGATCGGGCTGAGTCGTTATATCCCTTAAAGCCTGACGATAAGTTTCCCATTCTACTTTCTTCCCAGATGAAAATGGAATATCAGAAAGGACCGTCCAATCACACGAAAGCAACTTAGAATCCCTTAGTCCCCTCACTTGAACCCATTGCTCAGAATCCTTCCCTCCTTCTACTTGCGCCCAAGTCGGCTTTTTGGAGGAATCCTCATATACTACATTACTGTTATAGTCATTCTCATTTTCAACTGAGCCGTATATAGCAAACCCATAAGGAGAAATAGACCATAAAATATTACTTAATGTTTGTGTGTTCATTACGCTGGAACCTCCAAAACTAATACTGAAAAGTCTTCTGAACTTACACCACCATCACTAGCATCCACACACTTAGCTTGAATTTTAAATGTTTTTGTTCCGGCGGATAGTGGTGTTGATTCTAATACTATCATGGCTATATCGGCCTTACTTTTATTCCCACCGCTACCAGTTCCAGTACCAGCACCCGGAAACCTAAACCCCGGACCATTGTACTCAAGACCAACAGCAGCCGAGTTATCATTATCATATATTCTATATGTAGAATCCTGACTTATATTATAGTTCCACGCATCTGTGGCACAAGTTGCTATTATAATGAGATTTGTGGTTGCACTATCTTTCACAGGCTGGAATTCAAAAATCTCAGTAAATGAAGTTGATCGAACATCTGTTCCTGTATTATCTTGAAAATGGGTTATCTTCCTAACACCCTTTATAGCTGCTGTAGCATCGGGCAACGTATTCTTTAATACAGTCTTTATTAACCGTATATGCTCATCACCCTGCGAGATATTATCTGATCCCGTAGGGTTGCTAGTTACTAGCCCATCAATATATGTTGCGCTTTCTAATGCCATAATTTATACCTTTGGAAATTGTGCCTTAACTGATGCTATGTGATCTTTCCATGTCGTTGTGTCGTTGACGCTATCCCAGTATTGCATATCTAGTTGGTCGCCAGTGGATGCGTATGCTGTTGCTCTGTTACGGGCGTATTCTTGGGAGTCATACTCTGCTTGTAACCGCACTATCTCTGCATCAACATCAGAGTCAGATGGTTGGGCGATGTCATCGCTATACCAAGTAATAACGTCATGCACATTAGTAAACTTTGCACCCGGTGCAAGCGATCTGATGGCCTCTGTTTTAGTAATCATGCTCCTATCTCCAGCGCAGTTATGAACCTACTAAACCCATCAACGGCAAAATGCACGACTGCATTATCAGAAGCCCTCATATATAATTGGTAATCAACCTGCGAGGTTGTGCTAGGAGAATCCAAATACATGAAAGTCCACGGACGTCTTTTGCCTGATGCTCCATTTATGTGAGCAACTGGCGATGCCGTAATGCTGGCATAACCACCGCTGGCAATCTGCCTGTATATTTTCAATTCCCCTGCATAAGATGTATCCCCATCAATACCACCTATTGCAGAACCAGCCATAATTAATACTGTGCTTGATGTACTTGTTGGGGTAATACTAACCAAAAAGTCAGAACCAGCGGTCGCATAACTGGTCACTCCATCTACATTTATTGCACCAGTATAGTCTTGCGTTTGAACAACATTGACAAGAGTTCCACCAGCCGGAGCAGCCCATGCATTGTCTCCTCTCAAAAAGGTAGTTGCTGAAGCGGTGCCTGTAGCACTAAGCATCGCTATATCAACAGCATCGTTAGCGATAGTAAGAGCCGTAGCGCCAGTAACATCTCCGGTATGTGTGGCGTTTGTTACTTTAGCGGTGTTGGCTGCAATCTCAGTATTAATAGAGTTAGCCAGTTTTGCAGCAGTGACAGCATCATCCTGAATCTTAGCGGTAGACACAGAATCATCAGAGGGTTCCCCAAAGTCAACAACGTCACCAAGAAACTGTACTGTTACATTGTCTGTACCTGATGGGGTTGTTGCTGTGGTCGTCAGGGTTACACCGCTTACGCTGTATGCGTCCACTGGAGTCTGGCGCACACCGTCTATGAATAGAAGTACCGTTGCTGTCGTAGAGGGTTTAGACAGGGTAAATTCTGTACCACCGCCATCAAATGACTGTACTCCGTATGCCCCTGTATCGGGTGGTTCGTTCCCTATATAACTCATTCTTTATTATTCCTCAAATAATTCACAACCATAACAATGCGCCTTTCATGTGGTTTAGTCACTGCATGACAATGCTCTAACTCCCCATCAAAAATAATGATTCCATCCTCTTTTGGCGTGTGCTTTTCTTCCACATCACCATCCCTGACATACGTCCATCCATCACTAAACTTGTTCAGATAAACAATCATATTAGTATGCGGAAACTCCAAATCTTTATGCCACGGAGTAGTCTTGTTGTCACCACCGCAAGTCATATTGATATTTAGCCTATAAATAACATGAGCCTCAATACCGTTACTGGAGAATATCTGTGATATAACCTTGTAGGCTGATTCAAATAAATTGGATGTTATTGTTGTATACGGTCTATCTACTAAGCGATTTGGCCTAACCATAACGTGATGCCCCCAAAGTGGAATATCACGCTCCTTTTCTTCTTGAGTAAACACACTTCCAGTAGTCTCATGGTAAAACCAAGAAATCTCTTTTCCTAGGGAATACTGTTTTAGACTCAAATATTCTTCAGTCAGAGGATTATCTAATACTGAAATCAACTCCACCCGAGACTTACAGCCTGTATTCGTGTTTCTTTAGCCGCGCTTTGATTGTGTGTCGTGATCTTATAGCGCATAGAAGTTCCGGCAGGTTGTCCACTAATATCAACTCCATTTGCGGTTAGAATTTCGTGACCACCAGTTGTACCCTCATCTACCATTGTACACTCTGTATAGTTTGATCCATCGCGGGAGACATATACCTTTAGGTCAGTCCCAACAGACGCCGTTCCAGCCCCATTTGTGTAAGTCATAACAAGGTCTGCTTTTGTTGGCTGTGCCTCCGCTGTAGTTGCGGTGCTGATTAAAGTTAGGTCAGAAATCGTCCTACCTAACTGTGCAACATGAAACCCACCATCACCACCATGACCCGCAAGATACCCCGGAGAACCCGCAACAGCCTGACCACCTTGAGCGGAGATAGGGGTAGAGTTTGTATTGTCTACCGTATAGGTTCCTGTATGTAGCACAAAGATAGCACCACCGCCTGTAGAGCCACCATCAGCATAGGCAAGTCCACCTGTTTTTCCCTTTGCTTCAATCTTTCCATTCGCGCCTATATCTAAATTACCACCGACTAATAACCAAATAATGCCACCTACACCAGTTTCGGGAGCAGTTGTATGAGAACCCTCAGCAGAACCACCCGGATTACCAGCGCCACCAGCAGCACTAACAGCGCCATGCCTAGCCCCGTTTCCTCCAGCGCCTCCGTATGGCTCACCATCACCAGCGTGTACCCCACTGCCACCGTTAGAGTAAAGGCCACCCCCACCAGCGCCACCAGAAAATGCCCCGCCAGCACCACCGTCTCCAGCAGAATAGCTTGAACCACCATCTTTTTGAATCTGGCCTGTGCCACCTGATGCAGTTGAAATAGTAGCCGCGCCTGTTGTTCCGTTGTTACCGTTGAACCCAAAGGCATAGCCACTATCTGAATCAGTTGGGCCTGTCTTTGTCGCTCCCCCAAGTTTGGACATAGAAAAAATAGTCCCATCGCTGGAAATATTTGATGTATTTGCAGTAGCGGTTCTCACCGCAGTTCCGGCCCCGTTAAATCCGCTACCATCATTAGTAAATGACTGCGATCCGCCTGTAGTCAAAAGACCAAGTTGGAGGCCATCCGTACCAACCGCATTACTATCCGATCCGCCAGAAGCAGTTGGGTCTGCCTTACCCCCCATACCTGTCATAGACAATGTGCCGTCGATTGTGCAGTCGCCCGAAACATAGATAAACATTCCACGACACGGTTGGTTGACCGTCATCGTGTGACCAGCATTAATCGTCAAAGCAGAATATTGCTTGACCACCATATCACCATCATAGGAGCCATCCGTATTTTGAACAGTATGGGTAACATTCCCTGTCGTAGAAAGTGTACCGTCCGATCCATCGCCCATATAGTTCGCTTGTGCGCCATAAACATAGCCAGAAACACGAGACTCATTTACTGAGGAAGCCGCATCAATTCCCGTGTCATCTGTAAACGTATCTACAGCCTGATCTAAAAGATTGTACTTAGATAGTGAGCCATTAGATGCAACCTTGAAACCCAATAACGCAATATCGTCTTTTAATCCAGTGGTATCCACATTACCTAACTGAGCGATGGGAACAGACCCGCTAGATAAGTTAGACGCATTGGTTGGGTCTACAGCCATGTTAGCAGTAGCCACCTCGCCAGTGCCTAGTGTCCTTACTCCGCTTGTTACTTTAGTTAAAGGCATTTATGACCACCCCAATGAGACTGCTTGTATTCTTGTTTCTTTAGTTGCTGACTGATTCAGCGTTTTAACTCTCCAGCGCATACTGGTTCCAGATGTAGATGTTCTTGTTATATCATGTGCGGAAGCAATGTTATGACTGCCAGTAGTACCCTTGTCAACAAGCGTTGCCGCAGTCCATGTTGATCCATTATCCGCGCTAAACTCTGCTGTAAGGTCAGTCCCCAGAGTTGCTGTCCCCACCCCATCAGTCCAAGTAAGGACAATATCTCCCTTAGATGGAGCAGACTCCGCTGTAGTGGCGTTAGATACTAGAACCATGTTTCCGGCAGCAGAATACTCAGTGCCATAAAACTGCATTTCTATCCTTCTGCCACCGCCGTGCATCGCATTACCAGAAACCCATACCATTTGATAATAACGATAAGGGGTTGTATTAGCGGTCATCGTTGCATGAGTGTCTGTTCTTACAACATCATCTGCTATACCCGTGGCAGTTAATATAAAATTTCCGCCTATATCTGTCCAAGAAGCAGCGTCATCAGAACCCTGCCATTTCCAATACCCCTCATTGGATGGATTACTATGACCATACTTCCACCTACTGTTGGTGTAAATAAAACTATTACCAACACCATGATCAAATCTCACATAACCTGTTTGCCCTGATGGATCAGACCAGTTTTGCCCAGTTGAGTAGGTTACAACCCCATCAATTAAGTTTTGTATTGTCCCCCCAGTTGTATACCAAGTTATATCACTTGTAATAGTAACGCTACTTGTCCTATCCCCCTCAAACCAAGCGGCTGCTGGACTATCAGCACCACTATAGTAATTACCAGAAGAATTGTAATATTCTCCGGTTGAGGTGCTTAAATCAACACCAGCCTCAGTCTCAAAGGCATCTACCGTCTGGTCAACGAGATTGTATTTGGCTAGAGAACCGTTTGCGGCAACTTGGAATCCTAGTAATGCAATATCATCCTCTATCCCAGAAAGATCAACATTCCCCAACTGTGCAAGAGGCACTGAGCCACTGGACAGGTTAGAGGCATTAGTCGGATCAACCGCCATTTTTGCAGTGGTGACCTCACTAGCCGTAATGTCTTCAGTTCTTATAGTTGTTCTAGCCATGTTAGACCCCTATCAACTTATAGCCAGCAAAATAGGAGTAACCAACCTCAATAGGTATAGTCCCACCCTCAACGTGTCTGCACCAAGCCTCTACATAATCAGTCGCGGCAAGCTCCATAACATAACTACCATTCTGAAATATTGGCTTTTGTGATGCTGGAGACCAACTTCTAAACCTACTTCTTGTTATGTCACTACCATTCTTATATAGTTGCATCTCAAAATATTCAGAATCATCTACATTATCGAATCCAGCCCCATACTGAAAAACATATTTTCCACCTTCTCCGGCGGGAACTGTAAATCTATGGTTTGTAGTTGAGTCAAATGCGCTATCTGTATCCCAAACTTCTGTATCCCACTCAACTTTAGTCCAAGTTGAGTCTGAAAAGTTTTGTGAAGCGGCTATCGTTACAGAAAAAGATGGAGTGTTATCTCCACCCGCTGAAGCCCAAGCGTTGTCTCCTCTTAGGAATGTCGTGGCATCCGCTGTCCCAGTTGCAGATAACATAGCAATGTCTACGGCATCATTAGCAATCGTAAGGGCTGTAGCCCCTGTTACATCGCCTGTGTGAGTTGCATTGGTTACTTTGGCTGTATTAGCAGCGATCTCGGTATTGATTGAGTTGGCTAACTTGTCAGCCGTTACAGCGTCATCAGCAATTTCTGCTGTAACTACTTCGAATGATGAAGACAGCATATCATTAGTAATGACACCACTACCGGGAACATTAGTAGTCCCTATGTCGTTGATGCCTATAACTTCCATCTCATCAGTAGCAACCAGAGCGCTATCCAGAGTAAGCGTTACGCCGGAGATGCTATAGTTATTCTGTTGCTTAACCCCGTTTATCGTAATGATAAGGGATTGCTCATTTGGGGGTGTCCAAGTAAGCGTATGCGTAGCAGACGTAGAACTGGTTACGTCCAGCCTTCTTATGTCAGAGGCTTTTAATGCTACTTTACCTAGATAACTCATGTGATTTCGAGGATACCTAAGACTGCCTCTGCGTCAGAGTTTGCGCTGGCAGTCATGTGAATGTCTCCTGTAGCCTCTAGGTCTATAGGTTTATCAAGCACCAGAGTTGAGCCTGAAGGTACAGGAACTCCCTTAGCCACATGGTAGTAAGTATCTCCAGAGGTTGCTCTAGCCTTTATATCTACATCGACTGAAGCCGACCCGTCAATGTTACTTACATAACAAGAGTGGACAATGGATGTTGTGGCTGCTGGAGCGGTGTAAACAACACCTCCGCCTGTAGTTAGCGCAGCCCCCTGATTCTTAAACGTATTAGCCATCCTATCCTCCTAATGCAATCGCCATCGCTATCGCTGTTCCTGCCGGATCGCCGGGTGTTATTGTTCCCCACGATGAATCCGTACCATCATTAGTCAGGTACTTTCCGCTCTGTCCTGATACATTAGGAACTATCGCTGTAGTTGACGTTGATGGAAAGCTGTTCTTTAGTACAGTCTTCAGCATCCTTAGATGATCGTCTCCCTCTCCAACTGGGTCACCAACAACTGGGTTGGTGTCGACTAATTGTGTTACCCAGCTTGCGCTTTCGACCGCCATTATGCGCTCGCTGCTGTGAGGGTTACTGTAACTTCAAGAGTATCCCCAGATACAACTGATCTGGCAGATGCAAAGTCAACAGCACCGTACAGCGTTCCAGCGGTTGCAGATGATGAAGCGTTATTATTTGCCAGAAACGCACCAGCTACCGTGTTAGTTGCGTTTATTGAATAAGTCGCTTTGTTGGATGTATTATCAACAGAACCGGATGATGGTGTTCCAAGAGTAAGAGTTTGTCGCACAGTCTGTGAGTAAGCTGTAGTATGCGGTAACTCACTCCAACCAGAATGAGATGACATGGTGTCTCCTGCTGCCACACTACCCGCTCCTTTAAGCCCAACATACCAAGCTGCGGTATAAGAACTGCCTTTAAAATATTGCGTTAAGACATCGTTAAGTCCAGCGGTAACCACTAAGTTGCGATTCACTTCACGCCACTTTTCTTGACCATCAGAATCGTAGCAAACAACATCCCATATATTCCGTAGGCCGATACCATAATCATTATCGTGTTTCATTTTTAGACCTCCATCGGCCTTCATTTTAGGTTGTATGTTCAATCTGGATAGTCCACCTTAGTCCATATAGTTGATGGGTCTGACACACTAGACCACGTTGTCGTAGGATCAGTTACACCTGTCCATGTTGTTGTCGGGTCTGATTCGGGATTCCATAAAAATTCATTCAAGGCTGATTGACTTAAACTTGCAGAAAATGTAATAGAATCGGAGAACGACAGGTTCCCAGCCGATGTATACGCATTATCAAGAGCAAACGTAATAGACGGGTTAGTCGTTAGTACACCAGTATTAGACTGCGTAACATCCATCGAGAACGATGCAGAAGCAAACAACACTAAACCATGCTGTATGTTTGCACCCATTGTATTCGCAAACGTAGCTGATGGTCTAAACGTAGCTACCCCTGTGTTGGAGAAAGTATTATCTATAGCAAATGTTATAGACTCCCCTAACGTATGATCTGATGAAGAAGAAAACCCGTCAGTCAGACCATAAGTAGCACTCCCTGTTTCAGCAGGAGTATTCCAGTTTATCCCTATATTACTCCACAAGATCGGAGATGTAGCCTCCGCCCATGTGATCGGAGCGACCATTAAACGTAACCGCTAGTGTTCATTATCCTTAGAGCAGACCCAGAATGCCTATCCTTGTTATCCTGTTCCTGTAATTCTTGAACAGCCTTATTCAAGGAAGCGCCCCAAAGGGCTACACGCTCATCGTTCATAATGAATGGCTCCGCTTGCATCATAGCCCCGTATAAGTAAGCATCTGGAGCATTAGTTATCAACCAGTTCGTAGTCGTCGAGCCACTAAGGTTTTCAAAGTTCTTATAGAATAACATCTCAACTTCCATAACAGTAGCAGGAATCGGCCCAAACGAAATCTCATTTGCAAGTATAGTATAGAACTTCGGAGTCCCACTCGTACTGCCACCCCATAGTCTATCATAAATTTCTGGTGTAACATAGGATAAAGTTGTCAATGGATTAGTATTAACCTGAAAGTTACGCATCTGTATATAACCAGTAGGTAAGGCCAGATTTCTCTGCCCCGCTACTGTATTCGCAGTATACTTAGCTTCCATAGACCGTAAGCGCAAGGTTCTATTGAACTTTGCTTCCGCCAAAGCTATGAACTCTGGTATCCTTAACGTCAGATCATCCCTGTCTAACCAGTTGGCTACAGCCGTAGTTAATTCGCTGTAGTTACTAATAGCCATTAGACGTTACGAGCTGAAAAGAATGCGTTTTGATTTAAGATTCTATATCCGTTTGCTGTGTCAGTTTGTGCGCGTCCTGCAACGCCGAATGCGTATAGCCACATAATTAAACCCTCGTTGGTGTTGTCCTAAAATATTTATTATCTGGATCGTTAAGATACTTCTTCATAAGTTTATGATCTTTCTCTATCTCTCCGTTTGTTTCCTTCATCCAGCGGGTCCATACGTTTAACGGTATGGAAGCAACACGCACACCTTCACCTGCCTTGCCCGGAGTAAGTAAATCACCATAGTTATTATAGGATTTCTTATTCTCCTCTAGCACTGGTTCTACATCTTGGTACGTGTTTATAGTAAACTCTTTCTCATCCGAACTCGGATGAAAAGTAGTATGTAGCATGTTAGGTTGTACTTTTTCAGTCATCTTAAATGATACCCCTGATCGTTTCCACTTACAATTTTCTCCATACGGGATTTTGTGTCAGAAAGTTTCTCCTCAAAAGTCATAGGCTTCCGTTCTTTTGCTGGCTTCTGCTTCACCGACTTGCTTTTTTTACCAGCCATAAACCTTACCTACTTTCTTAACTTGCGCGTCTATAGCGTTGTCCACGGTTCCATTATGTAATGTATGCCCTAAAGCGCCATCTTTACCCGGCCCATACTTTTTAAGTTTAGGCTCACCTTCTGAATAAGGTGGTGGGTTCATATCAGGGCCAATAGCTGTAGCAGTACCTTTGCTAGGCGGTTGTCCAATATTTGCCATCTTATTTCTCCTTTGAGGCAAAGCCCCCCGAAGGGGGCTAAACCAAGACTATTTAGATTGCGCTCTTTATCTGGCCACTTCCGTTGCCATTCTTAGCTCGCAAACCGTACTCAGCAATCAAAAGCTGTTTCACACTGTCACCAGATTTGGCAAGAGTTTCTGTACGGAAAGGACGTAGATAGTCGATAGACCATAAATCAAAGTCTATGAAATTAACGTTGGTAGCAGGGATGAACCGATCAGGCACAACCTTAAACGTACCAAAGTCCGTAACAAGAACATCAACAGCATTTACAGCGGTGATTGGACTTTCCTTGGAACCAGCATCTTTATAAGGCTGGGCAACCACAGCACCACCGACAGTTGAACTACTGATAGTGCCTTTTACTGTGCTGTTGCACAGAATGGTGTCAGGTGTCCCGCCAAGATTCCAGATACGTTCAACAGCATTGTTGACCAAAGCAATAGTAAGTGTCGTGTTGGCACCACCAGTTGCAGAGTTTGACGTTCCATTGGGATAACCAACCGCTGGAGAACCTTCATTAACAATACCAGCGCCAGTAGAAGCAGCAACAACATTCGACGTAGCCGCATCATCAGTGCCAATCCAGCATGGAAAACCAGCTGTTTCCCTAGCAGTACCAGCCGCGCCAACATTCTTAACTGTACCCATTAGCAACATGTATTCCATGTCGCGCTTCATTTCTTTAGCGCGTTTAGCTAACTGGTAGGCTTGAGTTGACTTTCTACCCGCGAAATCCACTGCTTCAGCAGTTCCAGAACTCTGGACTTGCGTTGCGGAGATTTGGGTATAGTTGCTTAGACGGCGAGGCTCAGTCGCAGCAGTTGAAGTGTAATCGTTACCTTCAAGCTGTGTGTTCATAGCGACTTGCTTCAACTCATCTGTCTGCCACTCAAAGTTTGTATTATCAGCAGAACCACGACCACAACCGTTTACAAACGGAGTGTCCATAGGGCTGATGTTGTATATAATATTTGAAAGGTCTTCCCTGATACCTACAGCACCATAGGTCAACCGTTCATTTGTAGGAACTGCCATAGCATTTCCCTCCCTTAGTTAAATGTCTATAAAATCCTCTAAGAGCGCAGACGCATCATCAATGTGTCCTGTCCCTTGAAGACGTTTCATTTGCTTAGTACGTTTAACTTTGTCGGTGGATTCCTTACCTCTGGGTGATCCGGTCCTGACTACTTTAGGTTTATTTTTGAGTTTCTTGGCCTTCACTTCCTTCTTAGCTGCCTGACCTTCTTCAAAGGCTTTGGCTTCCAAAAGTATTAGTATAGACCTATGATCTACAAGTTGCGCTATCTCATCGTTGGAGAAACCTTTAGATCGTGCAAAGTCTCTAAGTTCATTAGAAACCTTACTACGAAACTTTTGATTTTCCCATTGTGGTAAGATATTGACTAACTTGCCATACTCTTCTTGCAGGGTATGCTGAAAGTTAGCTTGATACTCTTGCTGTTGTTTCGCAGTCTCTTCCTGTATATTGGCCTGAGTTTGCTGCATACGATTTTCGATATCACGAT
>VTLG01011060.1_pt1 | contig 40760 bp, 63 predicted proteins | sample 4694571 | NCBI WGS metagenome assembly VTLG01 (sample SAMN12604809, study PRJNA352737) | marine metagenome | biome: ENVO:00000447; feature: ENVO:00000209|ENVO:00000569|ENVO:01000036; material: ENVO:00002151; isolation source: viral sequences binned using virsorter ...
GGTTACGAGACTTACAGTCAAAATATAATTACACTCCCGAGCAAGCAAATGATTTTGTTACTCAAATGTCATCACCAGAATCATTATCGTTAGATAATTTAGTACAATTACATCAACTGAGACAGAACGAAGGTTCACAACAGGTTACACAGATAACCCCAGAAGCTCAACAAAAAGTAGAACTAATGAATCAACGTAATGAAAAACTAAGTATACCAAAACCTATCGGAGTACAGCCAGGAGCTAGTGACCAGTCGCCAACGAAAAACATAGAAGATAAAATGATGGATGCGATGATTAATAACTTAAACAAGCGTAATCCATTTTAATTTAAGGAGAAGGCAAAATGGCACAAGACGCAAACGGAGTATTTAGTCCTAGCATTGGTGTAACACCACAAGGTGTTTCTATCAATGATAGTAGACGAGTATTCAATTTCGGTGAAAGAGTAGCTGAATTAAACCCAGCTGCTTCGCCTTTCTTCGCATATTTATCTAAAATTGCTAAGAAACCTACAGATGACCCTGTATTTAAATTCTTAGAAAAAAGACATCAATGGCAACGTAGAAACTTTTTTGTAGATGGTGTAATTGAGCACACTGCAGGTGGAAGTCCTACACAAGCTACTTTTAACTTAGTTAAAGCAGATGACCAAATTGATGTTGACTATGATATTTATGGAAGAAAAGCAGGAGGACCCTACAAGGCAGAATTTATTACAGCAGGACAGATGATTGCAATCGAAGGATTGTTAGATGCTGCAGCTGGAGCAGGTTCTGATAAAAACCTTGTAGTGTACTATAGAGTAACAGACTTAACTCAAAATTCAGCAGACACAGGTTTATCAGCTGAGTTTGTTAAAGCTATTGAAACTGGTGTTGAAAACGGCGCTATAGACGTTACAGCATTAGCTAGTGGAGACAAAATCGTACACGCTGATAACAAACCTGGTCAAGTAATTGGTTCTGCTTATGCAGAAGGTGATACAGCACCTGATGGATGGAGAGATGAGTTTTTCTCTAGAGAAGGATACTGTCAGATTTTTAAAACTGCAGTACCTTTATTTTCAGGAACTTCTTTAGCTACACGCTATAGAGGTGACGCTAACGAATACATGAGAGTATATCAAGAGAAACTTATGGAACATAAGATGGACATTGAGAATGCTTTACTATTCGGTTATGGTGAAGTTGACGAAAGTTCAACAGCACAACACAGAAAAACATGGGGTATCTTACCTTACACTGAAGTATATGGAAAGGTTAAAACCTTTACTTACGCTTCATCAGGGTATGATGACTTTGTAGATGCTATGTCAGATATTTTTGACCCAGAATCTGCAGCAGGTGGTAGTAAAATGGTACTTGCTTCACGTTCTATCATGAACTGGCTTAACAAACTAGGTGGTACTTCTTTCTTAGGAAATACTATGGCATCAGGAGTTGGAACATCTGCTTCAGGTGTACCTACATCTGCACCATATGGTGTTTCTTTAGACAAGGGACAATCACTATTTAATGGTGTTAACGTAACACAAGTAGATACTTTATATGGTACTCTTAACTTTGTTATGGAACCATTATTTAGAGGTCCATGGGCTAACCATGCTGTAGCTATCGATTTAAACAACGTAGCTTACAGACCACTTGCTGGTAACGGTGAGTCTAGAGATACTCAAGTTATTACTAACATTCAGAACAACGATGTTGACGGAAGAAAAGACATGATTCTTACAGAAGCAGGTCTTGAAATTCAACTACCAGAAACACACGCTGTATTGAAATTTAGCTAATAGTTGAATACGGGGGAGTTGCAATATACTCCCCCAAAAAATTTTAAATAAAAGGAGAATACAATGGCAAATCCATTATTAGTAAGAGCAGCAGGAAAAGCAATTATGAAATCACCTGCAGGTAAAAGATTAAAGAAAAAAGGAATAGAAGCTGGAAAAGGACTTGTAGAAGGCATAGGAAAAACTACACGTAATTACATACAAAAAAGTACAAGTAATTCTACTGTAAAAGATGGACTTACACAAGGTATGATGAGATTAAATCCTTCAGGTCAAATGTCTCAAGGTATAAAAATTGGTGTTAAACTTGGTAAAGCTCAAGCAGCTAAAGAGGGCGTAAAAGCAGCTTTAGTATCAGGTGGAGCAGGTTATTATTTAGGTAAAAAAAACAAAAAATAGGAAAGTAAATGAGTATTAAAACAGATATAGAAGCATATACTGGGGATATAGATAGTCCAGATATTACTGCACAAGCATTACAATTTGCAAAAGATGGTGTAAGATATATTTATTCTATTCTATTAACTAATCCAGAAATGGGAGAAAGGTTGTCAGCAGAAACAACGTTAAATAATAGCAATGGAGTAACATTAGCATTAACAAATGTTATGTCATTAGATTATGTTTTAAGAAATGATGGCACTGTAGATAGACCATGTATTGAAGGAGAACCTTCTATGTCAGGAGCATATTACGATGCAGATAGTTTACATAGAGGCACAATTACAAGTCCTGTATATTTTATTAAAAATAATGTATTAAATATTGTACCAGAACCTAGTAATGCAGAACCTGGTAAAGTAGGAAGTATAACACCAGATACAACATTTGCTTTAACTGATAATTATTCAACTTTAACTGGATTATTACCAGAACTATACTCTGGTGTTACATTGTATGCTGCAGCTAATGTATTACTTACTAAGATGAATGCTATAGATAAACCTACAGGAGCTACAAATTTAACAAATATAGATGTTAGTGGCAGTGTAGATTCAGAAGCAGATAGAATAAATGTAAATAAATGGTTTAATATTGTAGGTGACTATATACAAGATGAAGATGTAGAATTAGCATCTGCATATTTATCAAAAATAAATGCATATTTACAAACATATCAAATAGAATTATCTGGCGACCAATCACAATATCAATGGTATGAATCACAATATGTAAAAGTAAGTCAATCGTTAGTTGCGTTTTTAGAACCTTATGTGAGTGGAGCTTAATTATGAAATTACAAAAAATGATAGATATGGTAAAAAAACATCATCCAGAACTTGGTAATGTAGAAATTATTGAAATGTTAAATCAAGCATCTGATGAGTTTTGTCAAAGAACATTAGTATTAGATGAAGCTACGCAGTTTACTACAGTATCTGGACAAAGATATTATGGATTAAAAGATGGTATATTAGAAATTAAATCAGTAGACCTTAGAGATGAAGATGGTAATGATGTTAGTATTAAACGTTTACAAGGTAGACCAAAGTATAGGGATATAACATAATGGCAAATAATTATTCAAGAGTATATAATCGTTCTGTAAAAGAAAATGTTTTTTGGGTTGAAAGAGATTCAATAGGACTAGCAATATATGACCCACTAGAAAGTGAAAAAAATAGATTTGCAAGTTTAACATCTGCTTTAACAGTAACTTTATTTTATCATAAAAAAGCTGACCATTTTGGTAGACAAATAGCTTTAGATGGTACAGTAACTGATACTACAAATACAACAGCTTTAATGGATGAACAAAGTGAACTACCAGAACAATTTCATCAATATTTGATAGATAAAGCTATTCAACTTGGTTATGAACAAAAACCAGAGATGATACAGATGGCACCATACTTTGAGAAAAAATTTGAAAAAGGTATTAAAGAGGGTAAATCTTTTAAAAACAGAAATAGAATAAGTGGCATGAGACACGTAAGGCAGTCTAGTTATTAATGGCTAATACATGGAGAAGAGGGGAGTTTGGATTAACTTCATTTGATGACCACAATTTAAGTTTTAATGAATTAATTCAACATTTTAATGACGACGTAAATGAAAATTTTATTGATTTGTCCATCGTGTCTGATATATCTACTACAGATATACAGATTGCTGTGGATGTTAGTACTACAGATAGAGGTAAAGCTAGTGTATCTTATACAGATATTGGATTGGCAAGCAGTAATATATATACTGACATTGTTAATTCTGCTATACCAGTAAGTGGTTATGAAGATATAATTAAAAATACATAGGAGATAATTATGGGTGGAAGTTTAACAAGTCCAAATAAAATTAAAGACGCTTACAAAAAATTAGTGTTTTATGATAACAATAAATTAAAGATTGATAATGGTACTACAGATGTAGTCATTACAGAAGCAGATAACTTTAGTTCAGATATAGTAGCAGGAGCTGGTATACAAACTTCTGAATCTGGTGGACAAACAACAATAAGTGTAAAAGACGCAGATGTTCTTTTGCAAAACGAAGACATTAATGGGGGACAATACTAATGGCAAATACTATACAAATAAAAAGGTCAAATGATGCATCGAAAACGCCTGGTGCAGGTTCTGTAGCACCATTGGCCTCTGGAGAATTAGCATTTAATTTTGCACAAAATAGTGGTGCAGGAAAATTATTTTTTGGTAATAATTCAGGAAATACAACAGATATTACTACGGTACTAAGTGGAATTACAAGTACTCAATTAGCAGGTAGCATTGCTGATAGTAAATTAAGTACAATTAGCACAGCAAATAAAGTAGCAGTTTCAGCTTTAGATATAGATGGTGCAACTGCTGTATCAGGAGGAGCTGTAGCAGCAGCAGATTTAATAATTATAGATGACGGTGCTGGTGGAACAAATAGAAAAGCAACTTTAGGTAATTTAGCAACAAAATTAGGTGGTGCTGGATTAGGAGTATCTGGGGCGACATTATCTGTAGGAGTAGATGATTCTACTATAGAAATTAGTTCAGATACATTAAGAGTTAAAGATGCTGGTATAGATAGTAATAAAATAGCAGGCGATGCTATTGACGGAACAAAAATAGCTAATGACGCTGTTAATAGTGAACATATTGCAGCAGGAGCTTTAGATACTGAACATTTTGGAGTAGGACAAATAGTCGCTGGTAATTTACAGAACTCAACTAGTGGTAGTACTGGTGCAGTAAGTACGGATAAAATTAGACCAGGTGCAGTTACAACAGCAAAAATAGCAGCTGATGCTATTACTGCTGATTTAATTGGAGATGACGTTATTAATAGTGAACACTACGCACACGGTTCTATTGACACAATACACATTGCAGACAATCAAATTAATGGAGATAAATTAACTGATAGTATTACTATTGCAGCAGATTTAACAGTTAATGGTAATCTTGTTATTGAGGGAGATACTACTACATTAAATGTAGCAACTTTATCTGTAGAAGATACATTTATTGAATTAAATAAAGCAGCAGATGGAAATAACTCTATAGAAGATACTAGGGATGTTGGTATTTATACTGGTTATGATAGAGCCCCTGATGCTGGCGTAGATGATTTTGTATACACTGGATTATTCAGAGATGCTAGTGCTGATAAATGGATATTTTTTAAAACGTTAGCAACTGAACCTTCAGCTACACCTGGAGCTATTACAGCTGGTGCTACTGTTGCATCTACAGGTTCTTTGCAAGCTAATCTTGAAGGTATTAGTAGTAGCACATTAAATACTATCACTAATTATTCAATAAATTGCGGCACATATTAGGATATAAATGGCTAACGTAATACAAATTAAACGTGGTAGTGGTACACCTACTACAAGCAATACATCTGCTTATGAACTAGCATATGACTATACAAATGATAAATTGTATATTCATGATGGAGCTAGCAGCAGTATGGTTGAAATTGGTGGGTTATCTTCTATTAACAACTCAAACTGGTCTGGTACTGATTTAGCAGTAGCTAATGGTGGTACTGGTTCATCTAGTGCTAGTGGTGCAAGAAGTAATTTAGGATTAGGTAGTTTAGCAACAGCAGATAATATAGCTGCAAGTTCAGTAACAAGTGGAGAACTTGCTACTGCCAGAGTAAATTGGGATAGCACAGACAAAACAGTCAGATGGGACAATGGTAGAGGTTATCATGGTAATCCAAGAAGTATGGCTATTGGATATTCTGGTGGTAATTATGGACAATTTGGATACAATATAGATTTTACTACAACATCTGGTGAACATACTGCTTCTTTTACTGATATTGCAACTCGTGTAGATATGCACGACGGATTAAGAGTGTATTCAAGTGTAAGTAATGCAACTGGCGGTAGTACAATTAGTTGGACTGAATATTTAAGAGTTCAAAATAGTAACTTTTTATACAAAGGTAATACTATTTGGCACGCTGGTAATGACGGTGGAAGTAGTGGACTTGATGCAGACTTGTTAGATGGACAACAGGGTAGTCATTATTTAAATGCTGGTAATCTAACAGGTTCATTAGATATAGATAGACTTCCAACTAAAGACGAAGATAATATGTCTTCTAATAGTGCTAGTCATGTACCTACTCAACAAAGTGTTAAAGCATATGTAGATGCAAATAGTGGTACAACAAATGCATCTGATTTAAGTTCTGGTACAATCCCTATTGCTAGAATACATAAACCAGAACCTGGAGATTGGTTTGATGGAACACCAGCTGTAGGTTCTAACGGAGTAATGGAAATTGGTAGATATATAGATTTTCACAATACAGATACTACTACCAATGATTATGATGTAAGGCTTGATAATAGTGGAGATAATCAATTAGATATAAAAACTGGAGTTGGATATATTAGACTTGGACCACAAAATACATCTTGGAGTCATATTTACACAGATAGACAAGGACATTTATTCAATGTAAATCCAACATCATTAGATGGTAAATTTCAATCTTATTCTGGTGTTGATTTAAATTTAAGAAGAAGTCAAGGCGATACTGATAGATTGTTAATAGCATCAGGTATAGCAACATTTAGTCAATCATTACATATAGAAAAAGGTTTATCTGTAGACCCTAAAACACATTCTTTAAATTCAGATGCTAGGTATCATCTTAACGTGTTATCACATAGAGATAATACTAGTAGGTCAGGTGCATTTATTATTGATACTGATATAGCAAGAACTTCAAATAGAATGTCTGTAATTCACGTTCATGGACATGGATATGGACAGCACGCAGTTATAGATTTTAAAGTATGTTTTTATCCATACTCAGGACATAATGGTCCAGATGGAAATTCAGGTAATATAATTAATTATAGTTTAACAGACAATGGTAACGATGGTAGACCAAAGTTTTTAGGTATTAACTCTAGCGGTAATGTAGCTATTGCTATAGATGATTATGATGGTTCAGCAAAATATTTTTGGCATTTTCAAGTAGATTGGTATAATGGAACAAGTGCAGTACAAACACCTACTTGGAGTATAAGTAATTCTACAACTGATGGTTTTGGTTGGATACAAAAACATACATTACTTCCTCCAATACATCAAACAAGAACTGGTGCTAATAGTTATACTGCTAAAGTAAATGGACATTTAGAACTTCCTTATGGAGAAATTAATGATTCAGGAACTGATTTAAATATTGTAGGAACAAATGCAGTTACTCTTGCAACTGAAAGTGGAACTGCTATAACAATACCAAATGCTTCTACTAACGTTGGTATTGGAGTTTCATCTCCAACAGAAGAGCTTGATGTAAATGGAGTAGGTAAGTTTAGAGGTAATTCACAAGGTAGTGATGTATTAGAACTTGGGCAACAAACTGGTTATAGTGGTTCTGAAAATACGCAACTGTACACTATAAGTACTTATGATAATGCTGGTGGAGTAAGAAATGTTGGCGACCATTTACAAATAGCATCAGTTAGATGGGGTCAAGATATTACTTTTGCAAGAAATGGACAAGGTGGTTCTGTTCCAACTGCAAGATTTTTTAATAGTAGTAGTAATGGTTATATGCAATTATATAAAGCAACTAATCCTACATCAGATGCTACTTATACAACACAAGTTCATATAGATGTAAATGGTAGTAGTTATTTAAATGGAGGAAATTTAGGAATTGGCACAAGTTCTCCAAGTGTTAAAACTCATATAAAAGATGCATCTAATGATTTGTATTTAAGACTTGAAACAGATAAAACAAATGGTAATGCACAAGTACAATACTTTAATGATGCAAGACAATATAATGTTGGTATTAATAATGCTGATAAATTTGCTATTTATGACAATACTGCAGGTGCTACAAGATTTGATATAGATACTGATGGTGATTTTAAATTTCATGGAACTGACAGTGCTTTTGAAAGCGTGTTATCTGGTGGTGCTACTTATCATAAAATATCTGGAACGGCTACACAAAGATTAGAAATTAGAAACACAACTACTGGTGCTCATGGTTGGATAGGAATTCCAAGTTGGAATACAGATGCTTGGCATTTTTATGGACCAACTGCAAGTAGTAATGAATTAGCTTATATTTATGAAGCATCAAGGCATAATTTTTATAGAGGATTAACAGTCAATAATAACCAAGAAGATTATGATTTTATTGTTAAAGGAGATGGAGATGCTAATTTAATTAGAGGAGATGCAAGTACAGATAGAGTTGGAATAGGAACTTCATCACCCGAGGGCAAAGTTCATATTTATAATGGTAATGCAAACGTAGCACCTGATAGCGATGGAGATGAATTAGTAGTAGAAAATAGTGGCGATAGTGGTATAAGTATTTTATCAGGAGAATCTAATGGAGATAGTGGCTCATTAATTTTTGGTAGTGAAAACGATGGTAATGGTGCAGGTGTAGTATGGGATTATTATAATAAAATATTAAATATAAAAACTCAAAATACATCAGGAATATTAAGATTAGCAAGTAATAACAATGTAGAAGCTATGAGAATATTAGCTAATGGTAGAGTGGGCGTTGGAACGGCGTCGCCCGATACTAATTTCCACGTAAATGCGAGTGGTGCCGCAGGAATGGTTTTAAGGGCTTCTGATAATTCATCTAATTCAGCAAGATTATTTTTTGACGGAACTTCTACTGCTTGTATATTTCAAGAGGGTAGCGATTTAAGTTTTAGAGTCAATGCAACTACTAATAGTTCAAGTGGAACTGAACGTGTAGTAATTAATGAAGCAGGTATGCAAATAACTAATGGCTCATTAGGAGTAAATACTGCACCATTTTCGCAGAACGGGTATTTGACTGTTGCGTCGCAATGTAGAGTAGGAATTAATACAGGTGGTGTTGCTATCACTGTTAATGATGGTGGTGGTAATGCTAATATTTGTTTTAATCACGCTTCAAAACTTCCTGACCAAGATGGAAACTCAGGAAGAATCCACGTAAATACTGATGCTACTTCTAATGCTACTATGTCATTTGAATTAGCTTCTAATGTAACAAGTGGTGCAACTACAACTACCGATGATATATTTCATATCAGAGCAGATAAAAAAATGGCTATCGGAACTACTAATTTTGCATTCCCAGGCACTTTAAAAGTTAATAAAGACAATGGAACTTATACTGATTGGGAAAGTATTGCGGCTTTTCAATCTAAAAGAAGTGCTGATAGTGAAAATGAAGCAGGAATATTTATTAATTCATTAGGAGATGCGTTAGGTGGACAAATAAGTAGTAATTGGTATTGGAACGACAATACAGGTGCAAGAGGAAACACGGGAAGAAGTTCAGGTATTTTTGGTATAGCTAATTCTACAACAACACATAGTGAGTTTTATTGGCAAAATACACCACATAATAGCAACACGCTAACTACAAGAATGGAATTAGATGGTGCAACTTCTACACTTCACGTAGATGGAGATGTGGTTGCTTTTTCTACAACTACTTCTGACGCAAGATTAAAAGATGATGTTAAGACTATTGATAATGCCTTAGATAAAGTAATGAAGTTAAGAGGTGTAGAGTTTACCTGGAACGCACATTCAAGAAAAGGCGAAAAAGATATTGGGCTTATCGCACAGGAAGTAGAAGAAATTATACCTGAAATAGTTAGAGAAAAAGAATTTAAAGTCGGAGAGTTTACCGATAATAAACAAGTATTTAAAACTATTGATTATGAAAAATTAGTCGGTGTTTTAATAGAATCAGTTAAAGAACTTAAAACAGAAATAGAGGAAATAAAAAATGGCTATAATAGTAAGTGATATTACACCAGAAGATTCAGATGTTAAGGTTGTTTTAATAAAACACACTAACACAATGCAAGACGCATCAGGAAATGATGTAGAGGTAGTTGATTATACGGGAGAAATGGACGTTGATGAAGCTATAAGACAATGTGAAGCAAGAAAACTACGTTATGAAACGCAACTAAGTGATTGCGAAAAAGAATTAGCAGATTATATTGCTATAAGAGATGCTGAATAATGTCAATACCTGTAATACCTAATCACGCAGGGGCAAGTGGCTCAGTTGGGCTAAGGTTAAAAAATGATATTGCTGAATCTTGTAATTTAAATCAAACAACAGATATCAGTTTAAAAGGGTTATCAATAGGAACTCCAAGTATGTCTTTCAATAGTAATCCAAATGTTCAAACATTAGGGTTTGGCGAAAGCATTACAATATCAGAGGGGTATTTAGCTAATTGGCTTGTGGCTAATTCACTTGATAGCTCATTTGACCAAACAGACCCAAACCAACATAAAATGTCTGAGTTCCCTGTTGGAAGAAGTTGTCAAACAGCAGGACATTTACCAAGATAAAATTTATTTAATAATAAACAGGAGTTAATAATGAGTGAAGAAAGAAAAATAACGATTGATGAAAAAGAATATGATTTTGATTCGTTATCACAGGAACAACAAATATTAGTAGAACACGTTGAAACTTGTCGTAGAAATAAAAGTCAATTAATGTTTCAAATAGACAAAGAAAACGTTGCAGAGGGAGCTTTTGTAAAAATGCTTACTGAATCTGTAAATAAAAAAGATGATAAGAAAGAAGAAAAAGATGCCTAAATTAAACGTAGTAGCAGGAATCATAGATAAAGTAGCAGATAAAATAGATGACTTTACACTTGACAAAGCAGAAAAAGCACAGCTTATGCAAGAGATTAACAAAGCACAGCTTGAAGTTAATAAAGTTGAAGCAGGGCAAACAGGAATCCTTGTAAGGTGGCGTCCATTTTTAGGCTGGGTTTGTGCAAGTGCGTTCGCATATCATTATGTTTTGCAACCATTTTTGCTATTTATACTAACAGCAAATGGTATGCAGATAGAACTTCCAGAGTTCGATATGGGAACATTGACAACAGTCTTGATGGGACTTTTAGGTATGGCGGGAATGCGTACCTACGAAAAAGTCAAAAAGTCTGTATGAGTTTTGAAAAAATAATAAATAAAGTTATTGAGCACGAGGGCGGTTATGTCAATGATTCACTTGATAAAGGTGGAGAAACAAACTTTGGCATTACAAAAAGGTGGTATCCTGACGTTGATATAAAAAATTTATCAAAAGAAGATGCTATCGCAATCTATTATAGAGATTATTGGAAGCCCTCAAAAGCTGAAAAGCTACCTGAACATTTACAGGCAACATATTTTGATATGTGCGTTAATTTAGGTAAATCCAGGGCAACTAAGATACTTCAACAGGCTATAAATAGCAATAAACGTTCAAAAATAGCTGTTGACGGGCTTATCGGCGATATAACGATACAAAGTGCCAATAAACTTTCAAAAGGGCGTTTACAGGCGTATAGATGTTTATTTTACGCAAAGATAGTTCAACAACAACCAGAACAAGAACGATTTTATTATGGTTGGTATAAGAGGGCATTAGACGTATGAGAAAAATAAAAAGCACTGGTATAATATTTGGTGATATGCACTTTCCACTTCACGATGAAGAAGCTTTTAGCTGTGCATTAGAAGTTATTCAAGCAGTAGAGCCAGATATATTTATTAATTTAGGCGATTTTGCTGAGGGTGAGTATGTTTCTCATTGGCGTTGGAGCAGAAGAAAGCGACCGCCATTAGAATATCAATTACCAATGATTGATAAAGAAGCAGAAGAAATCAATATGCATATGGATAGGATTGATTATGCTTTAAGCGAAGTGGGTTGCAAAAAAAAGTATTTAGCTATGGGCAACCACGATAATTGGTATAATGCGTTTGTTGAAGAAAACCCATATTTAGAACAATATAAACCTGAGAATCTTTTTAAAATTAAAGCGAGAGGTTATAAATGGTATCCTTATGGGGAAATATTTAAAATTGAAAACAGCAAACTTTACGCTTATCACGGCGGGCATTATAGTTCAATAAACCATAGCAGAACAACAGTCCAAAACTTAGGTTGTAATATAATCTATGGGCATACTCACGATTGCCAACGAAGTGTTGTGCAACATATATCAGGAGTGCATATTGCTCAAAGTATGGGTTGCTTGTGTAAAATAAAAAAAGATTTTTTAAAAGGAAGAAAAGTTAATTGGACTCATAATGTAGGCGTTATTGACTTTTTTGATGACGGGTATTTTAATCTTATAACATTAGATATCCACGACGGAATAACAACTTGGAACAATAAAATAATAAAGGGAAAAAAATGGAATTAGGCGAAGCAATTAAAAAATTGAAAGAACTATCTGCTATGCTACAAGCGAAAACAATATCTGATAGAGAAAAAGCACATTATGAGCCTGAATTACATCGCATAATAGAAAATTTAGAAGTTCCAGAATTAATAGGAGAATTTAAAAATGAGTACTTATCTTGAAAATTATTGCACTATTGAAGATATTCAATTAGTTGCACCATTTGTATTTGATTATGACAGAAAACGAACTATCAATAATTGGGTAAGTCATAGCGGAAGCGGTAGTAGTCAAATTTGGAAAGCAGGAAGTGTAGGTAAATTTACCTTGCTTTATGAAAACGATATTGAACAAACATCAGTTTCATCAGTTAGTGATGTAAACGCAGATAATAAATTTTATTTTGATGAAGATGACGATGTCGTTTATTTTAGACCAACAGGAAGTAATAATCCAAATTACGATGTTGTCGTTATGACAGGTAGGGATAATAAAACTCTTTTTACAGAGTTTATATCAAGAAGTTCCGACTTTGTGCGTTCTTATATTAATAAGCCTGTATATAAGATAAAGGGTGTCGGAACAGGGGATAGTTTAGGTAGAGAATACCCTGAAATAATCGTAAGAGCAACTGCTTTACTATCTGCAAGTTTAGCAATTATGCCCTATGATAACGAAAGAGGAACTGAAATACAAGATATGGCTTATAACCCTGTAGAACAAACAGGAATCCTTGATTTAATAAGAAAAGGCGTTGTATCACTAAATCAAGATGAAGATGGTAGAGATAAAATAGTTAAAGAAATATCTATAAATAATAATACAACAGGAACTATCGTAGATACTTTCGGTTATCCGCAAACTTCTTTTGATAGAATAAAAGTAAAAATTGACACTGGGGGAACATTAACTCCAGGAAGTGCTTCAACGATTACTTTTAGCAGTTTCGTAGGAGATACTTCAGGATTAAAAATTAATAAATCAACTGATGGAGAAGTTATAGATGGCGGTTTTCAAGCGGTTGGACACGGAGTTTATGTAAGATTTTCAGAGGGAGTTTACACAGCTGACGATGAATGGGAAGTAGAAGTATCAGGATTAGACCACACAAGCGGTGGCGGTATTAACAGCATACAATTAAAAAGGAGATAGATATGCCAAGTCATTATGGAAAAGGTAAAAAGAAAAAAAAGAAAATGAAAAAAGGTAAGAAGAAATAATGCCTAAGAAAAAACGTAAAAAAGCACCAAGAGGATACCATTATATGCCAGACGGCAGATTAATGAAGAACTCTGCTCATAAAAAAAGAAAAAAAAGAGCTAAAAAATAATGCATTTAAAAAGGCAAAAAGCACTTTTAAAGAAACACGGGTTAAGGGCGGTTAATCGTCCAAAGATGACGCCCAAACACCCGAAAAAGAAAGCAGTTGTATTAGCTAAGGTAGGAAAACATAAATTAAAGCTTATAAGGTTTGGGGCTCAAGGTATGGGGCATAATTATAGTGCTACCGCAAGAAAGTCTTTCAAAGCAAGACATAAAAGAAATATTGCAAGAGGTCCAAGCAGTCCTGCATATTGGGCAAATAAGTTTTTATGGAGCGGTCCAGGGGGAAGAAGTAAAAGACCGCCGAAAAGACAAAAAAGAGTGTTATGAAAAAAAGTGTTAATTTTTACCGAACTAATGGTAAAAAGAAAACAAGACAAGGACAAAGCAAGCGAACTAAATATGGCACTAAAATTAGTAAAAAATATTATAAGAAAAGAAAAAGAGGGCAAGGATAATGACGCAAGTTGAATTTACAAATGTTTTCAAAACGCAAGTTATTGATAACATACAAAAGCTAATTAAAGAAACTATTCCGAGTGTTCCGCTTTTTTTTGATGAACATAAAGGACAAGAAAGTTTTTTATTAGAGCCAACTTCTGATTCTTTTTTAGAGTTTGCAAGCAACGCACATATTAGAACTTTTACTTGCGAAATTAGTTATCAGATTAGAAGCGGTGGAGAAATGACAAGAGATGGGGCTATAAATAGACTTACAAACAGGTCTGAACAATTAAAAAGAATTTTTTTCAATAATCGTGATTTAGTTGAATCTAATCAGTCGCAATGGTATAATGGCAAAGTAATGGATATAATTTTTGAAAGAGATGAAGAAGAAGAACAAGTCAAAAGGTTTGTTTTAACTTTTGAATGCAATGTAAACGAGGTAGTATAATGAAAGTAAAATTAAAAAAAGGTTTGCGACATCTTTCTTTGAAGCATACAGGTTTATCATCAACAGAATATGATAACTTAATTCAAGGAAAAGAAGTTGCATTAAATGAAAAAAAAGTAGGAGTGCTTAAAGATTTAGGCGTAAAACTATCTACTGAAAATAAAAAAAAGATGAAAGAGGAGAAATAAAATGGCTAAGGTATATGGAAAAAGCGAATATTCTATCGGCTTAAAACATAAGACTGGTAGTGCATTCGGCACAATGGCTGTAACAAGCGGAACATATAAATTGCTTCCTGTAATAAATGTATCATCTCCAGTCCTCAATTTAATTGAATCAGGGGAGATACGAAGCAATAATGCAGGTATGATTGAACTCGATAGAGACCAATTTAGAAGTAGGAAAGGCGGATTCGTTACACTTGATTTTGAAGTTCCTGCTGAATTAGGTTTCACGCAACGATTAGTAACAAATGTTTTACAAGACCACACGCAAAGCGGAAGTGGTAGTAATTTAGTTCACACAACACAAGCTAAAAGTGGAGCATTATTAAGTCGCCCAGACTTTGATGCATCATCTGCATTTTTGTTTGATATTGCTTTATATGGAGCAGGTAGTGGAGAAGATAAACTTATGTCAAACGCTGTATTACAAAATTTGACAATGAACTTTGATATGTCTGACGGAAGATTGCTTTTAAGCGGAAGCTTTTATTCAGGTTTTGCAAGTTCAGCAGGGTTTTTAGTAGGACAAACTGTAGGCTCAGAGCCTGCACTTCACTCAGGAACTCCAACACAAATTGAATCATATTTTGATACAAAGCAATTAGACGTAAATGGTAGTGCAACTAATTTAGTAATGACTGGAGTTTCTTTTACTATTGAAAATAATCTTGCAAGAGTTGGACGTGCCGCTGATGGCGATGCAGAAAACTATGCATTCGGTATCCCAAGCGTAAACATTACAGGAGAGTTATCTTTTATGTATGATGACAACTTCAATGATGGTGCAAATAATGTTATATCTGACTTTTTAGCAGGAAATACTGCAACTTTAACATTAAAGCAAACAAGCGACGGAACTGTTGATGCCGCAGGAGAAATGTCAATCGTAGCAGAAATATACTCTACTGCAGTTAATTATGATTTAAATGCAGATACGGGTGCTATTATTACAATACCATTTAAAGTTGTTCAACCCACACATAATTCAACAGGTGCGATAGACGGCACTGCTTTTGAATTTAAAATTGTTGATGGGCAAGACGTAGCAAGTTGGTAAAATAAACAGGAGTAAATATGGAAGTGAATATGTTCAATAAAAAGTGGAAAGTTAATAGCATAACTTATAAAGAAAAAAGAGAGTTATGGCAATTAAGCTTAAACGCTTTTAGAGATGATAATATAAATCAAGACGACTATTTTAAATTAATTAATCGTGTTGAAGAATTATCAGGGCTTACTGAAAAAGATATGAAGTCTTTGACAATGGGCAAGATAGACTTGTTATTGCAACAAGTTTTCACAGATTATATGGGGCTTGAAAAAAAAGACTCATAGGACTTTGTAGCTATGTGTGGTTTTCTCAATTGGGATATCCGCACATAGCGTTAAAGTTTCCATACAAACGACAAAGCCCTTTAACTAAAAAAACGACAACATATCATAATATTGAGCAAGTATGGGAAGAAATATATGAACTTGTTGATAAATGGAGTGAAAATAAATTTTCATTAGGTAGGAATCTTTATTTTCATTTGCCTTTATTTATGAATCCTAAATGGATTTTAGATTCAGATTATAATACTTATATGCGTGAATTTAACTACATTACTGAATTTAATATTCCATTGGGTAGAGATTTAGATAGCACAGACGCTTTTAGATTAGAAATTATGGGTGTTATCAAAAATGAAATTAATCAAATTAAAAACTATATGAGTGAGAAAAATGGCTGATAAAAAAATAAGATTGTTAGTCCAAACAGAAGTTAAGGACGCAATATCTAAATTAAATAGAACGGAAAAGCAAACTAATAAGCTTTTAGTCGGTTTTAAGGGTTTAGTTAAGGGCGTAGCTCTATTCGCAGGTGCTGCAGCATTGGGAGCAGTTGTAAAGTCCTCCGTTCAGACATCGGCGGAGTTTGAAAGACTTAGAACAAGATTAGTTGCCTTAAAAGGTAGTGTTGCGGGTGGTAGAGAAGCTTTTGAATCTTTCAACAAAATAGCAAAAACAACACCATTCCAACTTCAAAACGTGGTAGAAGCGGGAGCTCAATTAGAAGCTTTTGGTGCTGATTCAGAAAAAACTTTAAAATCAGTTGCAGACCTCGCCGCATTTATGGGAACAGATATTGTTGATGCCGCAAACGCATTTGGTAGAGCCTTTGCGGGTGGTGCAGGTGCAGCCGATGTTTTACGTGATAGAGGTGTATTAACACAAGTAAAATTAAAATCGGGCTTCGATGATTTATCTAAACTTACATTGCCTGAATTTAGAAAAGCGTTAGAGGACACTTTAACTGACCCCGAGGGAAATATAGCAGGTGCTACTGATTTATTAGCACAAACTTTTTCAGGTTTAGTTTCAAACTTCCAAGATAGTTTATCTCAACTTCAAGCAAGCATTGGTGATTTACTTGCTCCTGCTATGAAAAGAGTTATAAGCTTTTTGAAAACAGGTATTGATGATTTAACCGAACAATTTAAAAGATTAGGCGAAAGCGATTTAGAAACTACTATCAGATTAGTTAAAGAGCTTGGTGGCGATTTTGAACAATTAGCTATTCAACAAGGAAAAATAGAACTTTCCAACATAGATAAACAATTAGGCGGTAAAGATGCTGAATCAGTTATGCAAAATATTTCTGATATACAGCAAAAAATACTTGATGAAGCTAATCGTAGAGCAAAAGTTCAACAAAGAATACTTGATTTAGAAAATAAACAAGACGTATCAACGACTATCGGTATAGCTAAACAACAAGAAATATTAGCTATAATGGACGGAGAGCTTGAACGAAGCGATAAACTTTTAGAGCATTTACAAGAACAATTAGGTTTATCAAACGCTGATTTATTACTTTTAAAACAACGAAAAGAAATAGTGAAAGAAATCTCTGATTTAGAAGCGGGAGATGACGGAGATGGCGGTGTTACAAAAGTAATGACGGAAGAAGAAATTAAAACTGAAATTTTAAAACAAGCTTCTGAAAACAGAAAAAAAATACAAGAAGAAGAAAAAATATCTGCATTAAGCATAGATGACTTTGAAGCAATAGTCAATGCTATGGATATTTCTGAAAAAAGAAAGACAGAATTAGTAAAAGCTGAAACTAAAAAACGTAGAGATGCAGAAAAGAAAGCACATAAAGATAGGATAGAGGAAAATTTACAATCAGCTATTTTATCTGGACAATCTGCGAAAGATGCCGCAATCTCAGTTGTTAAAGCAGAAATAGCAGAAGCACAAGCGGGTTTAATATCAAGTATTATGACATCTGTTCCGTTTCCTGCAAATTTAATTGTTGCGGCGGGTGCAGGTGCTATGATAGGAAAATTAACAGATAAATTATTATCGTTTCAAACAGGTGGAAGTATAATTACAAGAGGTAGAACTACTTTACCAATAGGAAGCGGTGTAATAGCAGGGGATAATGCAAGCGGTATGGAAAGAGTAGATTTTACGCCTTTACCATCGCCGAACAATCCATCTGCAAGAACAATTAATATTAACATATCTGCACCATTGGTAGATGAAACAGTCGTTGAAACGATTATTCCTGCTATCAAAAGGGCAGAAAAATTAGGACTATAAGGAGAAAACAATGGAATTAGGTAAAGACACTAAACTTACTTTAAAGATTGAAACTCTTATATCAGTTGTTGTAAGTATAGCAATGGTTATAGGTGTTTATTTTACTTTATTGGGAGAAATAGCAGAAGCAAAAGAATTGCCTGTTGCAGAAGTTAGCCGAACAGAATATGACTTGAAAGACCAAATGGTAAGAGAAACTATTATGGAAACTCAAGATGATGTTGAAGAAATTAAAGGCGACGTCAAAAACATTGAACGAATATTACTTGAAAAATGAGGAATTATGATGAATATATATTATATAGCTATAAAATTATTTTTTATGTTTTCTTTATTATTCTCATATGCCTTTGGGCAACAGGTAAATTTGGATAGCTTTGAAGATATACAATTAATGACTAATGAGGAATGTGCGGTAGTTCAAGTTAATGCAAGTTGGAACTTTAAACATAACGTAGCACTTGAAAAATTAGAAGATTGTTATATAGCTTATCTTGATTTAGAGAATAAAACAATAGGTGCAGTAGTTCAAAAAGAGTGGAAAATTAAAGTAGTTCCTACGATTCTTATTTTTAAAAAGGGCGTAGAAGTAAAAAGATTTGAAGCAGGAATATCTATGAAGTTTAGCGAAGAAGAAATATTAAATAAAATTAGACGTGAGATAAACTGATGGCAAGAAAGTTTAGAAAAGTTAAAAAAAGTAAAAAAGGCGTTCCAAAAGCTTATCTTTCAGGCTCTAAAAATAAAAAAAAATCAGAAAGAGAAATATTAAGAACAAGAAAGCTTTATAAAAAAGGGAAGCTCACACCCAAAATGATGGACGCTATAAGCAGAAAGAGGGTTGCAAGTGGCAAGAAGAAAAAAAGGTAGAGTAAGTGGTATGGCTTCTGTTATCAAGAAGTATGCTAATAGAGGTTTTAGCCCAGCTACGTTAAGAAAAGTTTACAAAAGAGGGTTGGGTGCGTATTATAGTTCAGGCTCAAGAGCAGGCGTATCAGCACATCAATGGGCGGCAGGTAGAGTTAGAAGTTTCGTAACAGGTAGAGGTGGTGCAAGAAAAGCCGATGCCGATTTAATAAGAGGGAAAAAAAGAAGATGAGTTTCATTAACGCAAACTATCAAGCAAAATTATCTCCAACTATTACTGAAAATTGGATAGTTCAGATATTTAAAAATACAGCTTCAAGTGTTTTAACAACATCATCAACTGAATCTGATTTTTTAAGATTTAGCTTTGCGGAAACTACTTATAATAGTTTACCATACTATCCCGCAATATTGAATAAACCCAATGTAAATTACTCGTTAGATTTAAAATCGTTTACAACAAGAACAGGAAATATCACTTTAAATTTAGCAAATATTGATATTGACGGAACTACATTATTAGAACAATTAGGAACTTCTTTTTTAAATGGGCACGTAAACGTATTATCTCAAATAGATAATGATAACACTGCGAATAACGCATTACAAATATTTAGTGGAAAAATATCGCACTTTGCATACAGAAATAATATGATAGTTTTAAGTGTAATATCTAATCGCCCATTTCAAAACGTTGATATACCACAAAATAAAACGACTGGAGATGTCGCACAAAAAATACAACCCTTAGTTTATGGCGATTATACAGCCAACACCCCATCGGGCTTTTCAAGTGGGAGTGATGTATTTCCAGTCAAATTTTTAAAGTCAGTTGGTAAACAACTGCATTATATCGTTCCTAATACTGAAAATATGACAGGTGGCGACCAAGCTAATAGATTAGAATTTTATGATAAGCAAGCTAATCGCTTTGTTCCTTTGACTGATAGCACTACAACAGAAGTTGTTGTTGATAATGTTCACACTTTATCCGTGCCATCAGAATTAAAAAGGGTTTATAATTTATTGCCTGATAGTATTGAAAGTGTAGCAGGTGTTTCGGGGCAGGTTTTTAAAAGCCCAAATATAACCCAAACAGGAAACGTAGCAAGTATGTTTAGCGGTGTTGAAACTGATAATTGCACTTTCTCACATACAGCAGGCGGTGCGATAACAGCTGTTCTAAGAGTTCCAGAACAAACAGGTAAAATAAATATATTGAAAGTTTATGTTAAAGGAACAATGACTATAAGCTTTGATGATACTCCAGATAATGCAGGCGGTTTGTTTTGTAATATTAACACATCAGTCAGTAGTGATAAAGCAAGCACAAGTGGGGATATAGAATTAATTGGAGAAAATAATTCTCAAACGGGAGATGGACCATCGCAAGTTAATGATACAGACGGAACATTAGTTAATGGGGCAGTTATAACAAGTTTATTAGATAATAACACGATGCCCGATAAACTTTATTTAACTTTTGATTTTAGAGATAGCGGAAACGAACAAGCAGGACAAATAGATAATTTTAATCTTGTTATTAAAAATATATATTTAGAAGTAGAAAATAAAAATGATACAACAAACGAGCCTATCGCATCAACTACATTAAGTTCAGAACAGGATAATTTGTATTTAGCTAATGATTGTATTACAGGAACTTTTACAGGACACTCAGGAACAAACGATAATTTAAACAACCCTGTATCAATACATAGAGAATTAATTAAAAAGTTTTTAAGCTTTGATTTAAGTGATGATTCAGACAATGTTAATTCAGGATATAAAAGTGTAGCAGATTTAAGAGATAGTTCAAGCAGTCATCATTGGAACACAAGATTAAAAGTCTATGAACAAGATTCATTAGAAAAAATTCTTAACGAATTACAATATGAGGGTTGCTTCTTTTTTGAATATAACCCGCAAGCACAACAAACAGGTATTACAGGAACTTCTTCTTTAAGGTATTTTACTATTCCAAACAGCCCTAATGCTAATGTTGATTTATCTCAAAACGATATATCTAATTATGAATTAAGTATAACGCCGACGCAGGATTTAGAAACTAATGTTGTTGTAAATTTTAAACGACACCCCGTAGAAAATAGATATTTAGAAACTACTTCTTACGAAGCTTCTACTTCTGATAATCAAAACATATCACATAGCGTGGTATTTGATAACACTTCAAGGCAAAAACAAGAAATTAATTTAGAACACTTAATAGATAAAGTAGCAAAAGTATCAGGAAGTAGAAATAATAGTTGGTTAAATTTTAGAAAAAGTTTATTCGGAGAATATAAAACTAATGTAAGTGCGACATTAATAAACCCAGAAAAATACGGATTATTGCAAGTAGGAGATTTTTTAGATTTCGGGGAAATATTATTTAGTGAGTTAGGAGAGCCGTTCAGTTCTATTTCTGATACGTTTGATAGTTTCGTTGCGATGCCTACAAGATTGTTTAACGAAGCTTGGAGTGGTAAAAAGTTTATAATAACAAATTTGAAACGAACTGTAGGAAAAGTTTCAGTTCAATGTAGAGAGGTATAAATGGCAAGTTTTTTTATTTATGATTCAATAAACCAATATAGAAGTGATAATACAGTAAGCGAGGGAACGTTCGGCTCAGGGTTTACTGCTGATTCAAGTGCATTAACAAACCACGAAAGAGTTTCCGACCAGAATATTGGAACAACTATTTCAGGTGTAAGTGCGAACGATGCTATCGCTTATACTTTGGGAACAGGTGGAACTGCTAATGCTATCGCCGTTTATTTCGCAGGTGCTGATGGCGTCACTGCAGATGGAGATGAAATGACAGTCAGGGCAGGAAACGCAGTGAATAGTTTAACTGCGGGTGGTAAAAGCTTTGCTTCAACTGATAGTGGTTGGGCTGTAAGCAACATACATAATAGCGGAAATTATACAGATGTAGGAAGTTATACTATTTTTTGCGTAGAGTTTAATGAAGCATTAACTAATATTTCAGAAATACTTATAGGAAAAAAATTAGATTTTGAAGTTGAGCCAGATATAAATATTCAAACTTCTAAAGATTATGAAACCTCAGTTCAAAAAAGTTTAGGTGGAGTAGAATATGCAATAAATGTAAATCCAGGACAACAGGTTTTTACAATTAGCTTTCAAAATATTTCAAACACCTTTAAAAATAATCTTATATCAATGCAAGATGATATCAAAGGACAAGGAAAGAAATTTCTTTATTACGATGGTAGCAATTATCATTGGGTAAGATTAGATGGAACAATGACCTTCACAGAAATTGCTGATAGCAGATTTTCTACTCAGATAAAAATGCGTCAGCAAATTCAATAACTCCATATTAAAAAAGCCCCACTAATATTAAGTGGGGCTTCCTGTAAGCGTCAGTATGGTATGGAGAAAGAGAAACCATTACCGACTTTTGACCTATTGACGAACTAACTAACTAATTAAATCATTGAACATACTTCTTGAACTTAACAATTTTTTTATAATAATGTTAAGTTTTTTTATTGCGTTTTTATGCATACCATAAATTGTAGGCTCTTTCGCATTCATAGTTTTCCCTAATTGCTTAAAGGTTAAAGTATCTTTCAAAAAGAAAACTTTTCTTTCTTTAAGCGTCCAAGAGTTTTTATGTCCAGGTATGTTTGCTATCATAATAGCTTTACCATACAAAACGAGGTTTTCGTTTTCTTTGTAATTATCATCTATGTAATACTCAAAGTGCCTTTGCATATTCTATGAAATATATGCAAAAAAGCGTGTTAAGTGCAAATAAAACATACAAAAAGAAGAATAGATACCATTTTGCGTCCTTATTTTGTGCCAAAAACGTCATAACTTTCGTTTCCCTTAACATAACCCTATATTCATATTGAAGTGCAGATACAAGCGGATTAAACGTCATTTTATTAGGATTTTTAAGAACTTTATTTCTTGCCAATCTATATTTAAATGAATCAACTTGTTCGTGCGTTGCTTTTATATCATTGTAAGCCCTATCTGATTTTATCATCATACTTTCTCCCATTTGTTAATAAACTTTCTTAGTAATTCCGCTTGTTCAAGAAAATACTTTTCATCTTCCCCAACAGCACAATCTTCATTGTGTGATATTTGATACCTACATTCTTGAAGTATCTTATCAGGCGTATCATCGCCATCTAAATAAATGTGAATATCGCTATAACATAATTCATCAGTCATTAACTCAGCTTTCTTCTTCCAATGCATTTTTCTATTCAAGCTATACTTTTCGCCTTTACGTGCTTTGTAAACTTGTTTATTGTAAGAGTCCATCATATCAACACATTCCTTAGAAGCTACGTTATCCCACAATGGATTGATTTTAATAACCATACATTTTTCAGGCGTCCAACGATTAGGCGTGCCACATCTTCCGCAAGAAAAAACTTGTGTAGGACGTCTGAATCTTTTGTATTGTGTGCCACAAGAATCACAATGCAATAAAAACTTGCTTACTGAAGTCTTTCCGTCTGAACAAAGTCTTTGCGGTTTAGCCCCAATCTTACGACACATATCTTTCCACACGTTATCGTGCCCGTGTCCTGGAGTTAAAGCGTGTGCTATTTCGTGTAAGATTGTATCTTTTACTTGTTGCCATTCATTGACTTTTGTTAAAGTTTTTGATAAGTAAATAGTTTTTTTATAACTATTACATACACCAAAAGTCTTTTGTCTATTATTCCAAGCAAACTTCCAATCATAAAGATTGTGCTTATGCATTAGAGTAATTGCTCTTTCTTTTGCTAAGTGTAATTTCATCTTAGTTGCCCTCCATTTTTTCTTGAATAAATTTACTACCAAATAAAACTTCAATACCATCGTTGTCAGAGTATAACTCAGCAACTTTGATACCATTTAATTTAATAGTAATATTATGTTCAAATAATCCGTTGGGCATATACTTTGGTTTTGCTTTCACAAAATAACCATCGTATTTAGTGCATAAACCAATTAAGGTTTTATATTGTTTTTTAGTAAGGTTTTCCATTTTTTTCTCCATTTTATTTTCGCTTACAGCTCAATTTAAATCGAAGATTCGGAAATACAAAGAGTTTTAGGAAAAAAAATTATGCTTCTGCATTGCATTGATTTGGAGGTTGTAAATGTTCAGGAACTTCATCGCCGAATATTGCTTCAATTGATTTTTCAAATTTATTATAATGATAAGCCCAACTTTCATTACATCTTTCTTTATAAATTACATTGGGGTTTACTTTAATTTTTTTAGCAGTTTTAACAATATCAACAAAATCTATATCAACAATATCTTCCATTATATCGTGATAACACTTATGCATTAAATCAAGATATATTTTAATGTTCATTATTTCGTTCATCGGTAAATTCCTCTCTTACTATGTTATCAATTAAATCTCTAAATTCAGATTGTGTGTATCGTTTTATGCTAATTTCTTTTATAAGCCCAACAACTTTATTCCATTGAGAATTTAATTTAAATATAGCTTGTGCCGATTTTAATAATTCACTCATATTCGCTTTCCTCAAAATCTACGTGTTCTAAACATTTACTGCATAAACCCAACCAACCACCGCCAACAAGGTGGATATTTCCTAATGGTTGCCAACCACAACAAGTTGATAACATTTCTTTTGAATATGAATCTTTTAATATTTGAAGTTCTTTTTCATTTTGCGTTAATTTAAATTCACTCTTATTAGGACTATTCATTATCTTCCTCGTTTTTATGCATATATTGTTCAACCCAATATTTTTTATTTTTATTTTTACGGCTTCTGTTAAACGACCAACCTTGAAAATAATACCAGGCACGACCATATTTTGAAGTAAAATCCGCTTCCCATTGTTCTGCTTCTTTTGTAAAGGGCAATGGTATCTCAATATGCTTATTTCTTTCCCATAAATCCCCATTATTTTTACCGAACTTTTCATAGTGAGGGTTATATCCTTTTTTATCTTTTGCGACGTTAGGATTCCGATTTGCGAGTTTTTTTCTTTCAATCCAGGACTTTTCTTGATTACTTAGCATTTTTAACCTCTTTTTTCTTAAAACCGCTTTTTCCGTTAAAACTGATAAATTCATACCCGAATTTATCTAATTTTAAACATTCTTTTAATATAGTTTCTTGAATAGTAAGCAATTCATCGAAACTTTTTTCTTTTTTTTTCGTCATAGTTATCCCTTTATTATGTTATTAATTGATATAAAAATTTTATTATTGAAACTAAAATATACCAAGCCATTATAGGAACGCCAAAAAAAACAATAATAAAAGCTAAATAATTTGCTAATTTACTTTTATATGAACGTTCTTTCATAGTTCAGGCGTATAATTAGAAATATTCATACCAACTTCAACAGACTTTTCTTGTCTTTTTTTCCAATTATTCCCTCTTAGTTCTTCGTGTTCTGCTTGAAGCATACGGCGACACCTTGCTATTGATTCCCAATTAGTAAGCCTGTTGGTGTTTAATAGGTGTAAAATATCGGTATCAAACATATCATCTAATTCTTTGCCCCAAATCCAAGATACTAACTTATGGTCAGAATCTCTTAAATACACATTATCTTTCAAAGCTATATAAATTGCTTCTTTAAGTTTTTTATTTTTCATTGTATTCTATCCTTTTTAACATATTATCTGATACTAATCCGTTTGTTTTAAACTTTTCAAACTCAATCTCGTTTTCAGTTTTATATAAACCCTCGTTTCTAAGTTTTTTTAAAGCAGATTGATAAATCTTACTTTTATTATCTTCCGTATAATGAAAGTCCATATATTTAATTAATTGATATTTACCAGGCTTATATTCCCTTAAATGTTCTTCTAATGTTACTAAAACATCATCTTTGTCATAAGTATAACCTAATATGGTATTAATTATTACAAAGTTTAAATTCCCTAATCCTGCGTGGTCTGAAGTTATAAAGAAATATAAAACTAATATTTTATACTCCATTGATAAGTTCATAAACCAAGTTTCTTCAAATATAGTGTTTTCTACTTGTCGTTTAGCCATTTTTCCTCAACTTTCTTTAATTTTTTCCTTAATTTAGCTCTAAATTCTTTTGATAAAAAATATTTCTTTTCACCACTTTTTAAAGGTTTATGCGACCTTTGTTGCAATTTTTTATATTTAGCGTAGCCAAGCTTGTTTATTTTATGTTCTACGTGTTCTATTGGATTACCACCTAAATAACTATGGCAACCATAACAAAGTGCTTCGCAGTTTTCATCATCAAATCTGACGCCCCACTTTCCTCTCGTGTGAAAGTGAGAACAATGCAGGGCATTGGTCGGTGGCTCATATTTTTTGCCACACCTTTGACAAGTCCATTTATCCCTTGTTCTGATATATTGACTAAAAAGCTTGTCCGATGATGTTATTTTAATTGCCATTAAAACGGAAGTTCATCTTCAGGAACTACTTGCGTTTCGTTTTTTCTATACTGCTTTCCCTCTTCTTCGGTTTGAAACTGAAAAGAAATAAATCTATCGCCCGTTTTCTTACTTTCTTTAATCCAACAAGCTACTTCCATCTGAACATCATTAACTTTTACCACACCTTTATACTTGGGGTGTGCTTCGGTAGTAGCATATTTATTTAAGGTAGCAAAACCGCTATTATTTTTTTCAATATTGATTGCCATTATTCGCCCTCGCTTTCTTTACGTTTTTTTTGATTATCTTTAATTAATCTATTGTCCAAAGCTTTTAACGTGTCCGACCAAAGCTTCATATCCATATTTTTAAGACTCGCATTATATCTATCTAATTCAGTTAAGCTTAATAATCCCGCTTTCCTACATTCGTTCATAGTCCTGTTCAGAGTTTCTATTTGACTATTAGTCGGTTTGCCTATTGATTCTAATTTAGCTTTTTGTGTTATTTCTTGTGCATCAATAGCTTCTTCCATACCAATATATCCTATCTTAGATAAAGCTCTTCCAACCGCAGAAGTTTCGCAGTTTTCTAATGCGTTTTTACGATTTACAAAGCCGTCATCATCAGTTTCATAAGCAAGTCCATTAACTTGCCTATCGGGATTAGATACATCAGGTATCACAGTCGCAACAACTATAAAGCAATTACAATTTTTATCAGTTATAGCGTTATGCCATTCTTTATCTATTTCGTATGTGCAATTTATTGAGCCATTAGGATAATCCTCGTTAAAATCTCGCACTCTTTCCCATACATATTTATAATCTTTCAAGTGTTCAGGTTTCTTATCACTCATTTTTTTCTCCTATTCAATGTGTTCAGCTGATACGGGATTAGCCGAAATAATTCGTTCTTCTTCTTTTGGCTTACTTTGTATCAACTCTTTTTCTTTGTTTATCTTATCTTGATATTGTTGTCTTACATTTCTCAAGTCTTTTGCTATTGCTTCAATATATTCTAAATCCCCTTGACCGCTTTCTAAGTAAAGTATTATGTCATCTAACAAGGCAACAGGCATACCCATTATATTTATTTTAGGTTTACTCATTTCTAAATAACTCGTTAATATGTTCATTAACTTCATCATAATCAATACTTCTATCCGCCCAACATACGCCGTCAGGGGTTTTTTGATTATACTTCTTATATTCTAAAATCCAAGATTCATATAAAGCCGTAAATTTAACTTTTTTATTTAGTTCTTTAAATTGGTTATATATTTTTTCATCGTTGTTAATCCACAGCATTACGTTCCACGTCTTTTTATTTTTATAACCATTATATGTTTTATTGTTCATATTGCTCCATTATTTCTTTATAGTAATGATATCTAATTTTGCTATCATTATTATAAATAGTGAAAAGTTCTTTTTTGTATTTTTTAGTTGCCAAAGGGTTTTCTTTTTCAACTTTATTATAGATTTTTTTTTGAATAGCTTCTTCAAGCATATCAGCGTTGACTTCATCAAAATTTTTTCTCATACTTGCCAACTTTCGTATTGGTTTTTAATATTTTGAAAATAATCTTGAAGTCGCATTGATTCAAATGCGTGCCATTGATTATCGTTTTCGTTATGATACCAACCCAAAGAAATTTTATTTTCGGTTTTATTTAATACTCTATATTTACCTTTTCTAATATCTTTAAGTATGTTAATGTTTAATTTCATTTTATTCTCCATTTAGTTTGTTTTACAAAATTTAAAACCATTTTTTTTAAAATAAAAGTATTTTGTTTTTATGTAATAAATATTTTTTTAATGCCATTAAAACGATAAGCCCATAAGCTTTGGATTCTATAAAAGCTTGTCTAAAACCTATGAGCCTATCTAAAAAAGCAACAGAGTAGCCAACCTATAATATGTCGCTTTTTATATTATTCGCTATTTCTTCTATGTGCTTTGGCGGTGCAAATACTTCTTTTTCTTCCCTATCGTTCCAAAAACACCATATATCATCAGTAGGAACATCAGCAGTTATCAAAGTTGGGGCAAATTTCGTGTTTGTTCTTGTCGCAAACCAACAAGCGAGGTTTTTATCAGTAGTCCAACTAAACCCGTTTATTTTGCCCTTTATTTGTCCTCTATATAGCTTGATGTTATCTTGTGAGCCACGTATTGCACTAAGCAAAGGAACTTCCCATTTATGCATAGATTCATACATTAACTCAGGCGTGTAATCATCATATATAAATTGTTGAATATCTATAAGAGGGTATGTTTGTTCAAGTTGTTCATATAAGCATCTAAATAACCTTATATACTTCACGTCATCTGTTTGAAGTGTAGTTTGATACCTATCTCTGAACAAGCTTATTAAACCGCCTGACTTTTCATAATGATAAATTTCATCATAAAGTCCATCATACCAATCACAGCTTTTAGTATTAGGTTTTGTTATAGTTTTTTCAATCATACACATAACTTAATAAATTTTTTATTAAATAAAAACTTTTTTTTATCAATTAAATATTATTTTTAATTACAATAAGAATAAAAACAATAATATATATAAAAATATGGTTAATAATAAAAATGCCTAATGGATAAAAAATATTAAATGCAACAATATCAACACTTAATCGCTTCACGCCATATTTCTGGCATAATTTAACCCTAAAAAAACACATAATAGTGATGGATATAAAAAAATTATTAGAAAAAATTGATTTAGAAATTGATAGCACTAATGCAGGGCATCAAGCATATCGTGATAGTCAAAATTTTAAAAACTTTAATCACTCAGTTTTAGAAAACACTTTATTTTCTGACGGAGATGAAGATATTGAGATGACTACAATAGATGATAGCAACTCAACTTTTGATGAAGCAAATTATAGTTTAGGGAGTGAAGAATATTATGAAGATAACTAAAAAAAATATTAATTCATTAATTGAAGCAGAATATAACCCAAGGCAATTAACTGAACAACAATTTGAAGATTTAAAAACTTCTATTGATAAATTTGGATTTGTGGACCCAATTATTATTAATAAAAATAAAGAAAGAAAAAATATTATTATCGGCGGGCATCAAAGATACAAAGTAGCAAAGATGTTGAATATGAAAGAAGTTCCCTGTTTTGAACTTGATTTAAGCGTGGAAGAAGAACAAGAACTCAATGTCAGGTTAAATAAAAACACTGGGGAATGGGATTGGGATATTCTTGCTAATAATTTTGATAGTTCAGAACTATTAGATTGGGGTTTTGCAGAACAAGAATTAGGTATTAAAAAAGCAGATTTAGATTTCGTTGCAACAGGCGAAGATGTAGAATTAACTGAATATCCCGAGGACATAAACGACAGCGAAATAAAACTTATTCAATTATTTTTTACAGCCAAAGAAAGAAAACTTTTTGATAAGTGGATTGACGCTTTAAAAATTGATTATGGAACTAAAAACCCAACAGACACGCTGTATCAATTTATAATTAATCAGGGCGTAAAATGAGAGAAATATTTTTAAAAAAACAAATATCTGATGAAGAATTTAAAGATTTTGCGGGAGCAATGATAGGCGACGATGGTTATGAATTAAAAATTGATTATGATTGCGATGTTTATGATGAAGAAACTAAACAGCCATTACTCAGGTTTAGAAAAAACTTTATACCTGTAAATGTTGCAAAAGAAGCATATTCTGCTTGTGAAAAAGTAGGTTTTGCCCTTAATAATAGAGGAACTGCTTCTGGAAAACATATAGGACAAACACAAGACATCGTCACTAACAGAAGCGGAAAACAAGTTAAATCAAAAACAAGACGTGTAAACCTTAAAAGCGAACAAGCAAAAGAAATGAAAAAGCTTAAAAGCGGAAGTGGTATCGTTGGTTATTTTGATAAAACAACAAGAACTCCATATTGCAGGCAAACAGCTTTTAATGCAAATAATTTTGAAGATTTTAAAAAATTATACCCTTTAATAAAATTTGTTGATGAATCCTACAAAGATTTAGCACCTGAACATTATAAAAAACAAAAAAAAATAGCAGACGAAACCAATCAAGACTTTGTTATTAAAGACACAGCTTTTACGACTGTGACTGTAAATCGTAATTGGCAAACAGCAGTTCATAAAGATAAAGGCGATTTTAAAGAGGGCTTTGGAAATTTAGTAGTGTTAAGAGCAGGCGAATATAAAGGCGGACTTTTTTGCTTACCACAATGGAAAGTAGCCGTTGATATGCAAAACTGCGATTTATTATTATGCGATGTTCATCAGTGGCATTGTAATACACCGCTCGTCGGAGATGGAAAAAATTTTAGAAGATTTTCTTTGGTTATGTATTATCGTGAAAATATGATTAAGTGCGGAACTTCTGAAGAAAACTTAGAATATGCTAAAAACAGGAAAGCAGGCGAATCTATATATGCAAACTAATCTATATTGTGTGAGTTATAAAAGGGCTCATACACTTCCAGAAATGGATTCTTTTATTAGAGAAAATGCTATTTTTTGTATTTGGAAAGAGGAAGAAGAAGAATATAAAAAGTATGGAGCTAAAAAGTTTATTTTTGGTAAAGGTTTATTAGACCAAAGAAACCAAGCATTACAACACGCTTACGAAGAAAACGCTAACTGCGTTCAAATAGATGATGACTTAGTAGAAGTAAGAATTAATAATTTTGATGGTAAAAAGGGAGATTTAGTATCTTTTGAGGAAGCTTATAACGATTTTATATCCTTTGCAGAAAACTCAAAAGCTCAGTTAATTGGTATGCCACCGACAAATAATCCGTTTTTTGCTAAAAAAGAAGTCCAAAACAACGCATTCTGCATCGCTTCGTTTATGTTGGCGAAACCAACCTCACTTAGATTTGACGAAAATTTAAGCTTGAAAGAAGATTATGATTATACTCTACAACACATAAAAGAGTATGGTTTAGTTCAAAGGTATCAGAAATATTTATTTACATTTAGACATTACTCTAATACAGGTGGAGTAGTTGATTATAGAAACGACGAATTAGAAAATAAAAATATGATGTATCTTTTAAAAAAATGGGGTGGGGCTTTAAAAATGCACCCTAAACGAAAGAACGAAGTATTATTTCAAAGAAGTTTACAAAAATACCTGTAATAACAGGGAATTAACAGGGAAATGGCAAAATTTAAAAAAGGGCAAAGTGGCAATCCGAAAGGGCGTCCAAAAGGCACTACATCTATTGCTTCTTTAATTAAGAAGATAGGTGCAGAAAATATATCAGCTAAAAGCGAACACGATAAATTAGAGTTTATTATGCGTAAGGTTTTTGACTTTGCTGTTCAGGGCGAAAGTTGGGCAGTGCATTTTATAGCAGATAGATTAGAGGGAAAACCAAGACAAGTTGTGGGGATACAAGATGTATCTGATGAGCCAATAAAGGTTTTTGATTTTGATGAAGTGGAAGATTGATGCGTCCAGAAAAGAAATATTAAACGATAACAGTCGTTATAAAGTTTTAGTTTGTGGGCGTAGATGGGGCAAAACGTTCTTTTCTATGCTTTGGCTTATGCAAAAAGAATTAGAGCCTGATGAAAGACGATGGATTATATACCCAACATATCGTCAGGCAAAAATGGTAGCTTGGAATATACTTAAAAGAATATTTCGGGAAAAAAAAGCTAAGATAAATGAAAGCGAACTATCTATCACTCTTGAAAACAATGCTAAAATAGAGTTAAAGGGTGCTGATAAAGAGGATAGTTTGCGTGGTGTATCTCTTTCTCAATGCGTTTTAGATGAATACGCTTTTATGAAACCTAATGTATGGGGAGAGATTGTTCAACCAATGTTAGCTGAAACGGGCGGGAAAGCTTTGTTTGTAGGAACACCAACAGGCATTCAAAACCACTTTTACGATATGTTCGTTAAAGGTCAGTCTGATGATAGCGATTATAAAAGTTGGCAATTTACAACTATTGACGGCGGTTTTATACCGCAGGAAGAAGTAGAAAGTGCTAAAAAAAACCTCGACGCAATAACGTTTAGGCAAGAGTATTTAGCTTCGTTTGAAACCGCACAAAATAAATGTGCATACAACTTTAACAGAGAAATACACTGCAAAGAATTAGATATTACAACACGTATGTTCTGGGGGATTGACTTCGGTGTAGCTTCTTATATGACTGCAGTTTTGATGTGTGAAAATACAGCAGGAGAAGTATATGTTTTTGATGAGATAGGTTTACAGAACTCAAACACGTTTGAATTAGCAGATAAGATGAAAAAAATTGCACCTGATTTACCTTGTTATCCTGACCCCGCAGGGAAATCAAGAACAAGTAATAGCACTAAGTCCGACCATAGAATTTTACAGGAAGCAGGTTTTACAGTCATAAGCAAGAAAGCCAACCCAACGCAAAAAGATAGATTAAACTCATTAAACAGAATGCTTGAAGATGCTTCTGGTAAAAGACGTTTATTTATTAAGCCGTCTTGCAAAAACTTAATTAGAGATTTAGAATTAACAACATATGAAAACAATAGAATTACAAAAACAGAAACATTATCGCACTATTTAGATGCATTAATGTATCCTATTGAGTATCGCTATGGATTCAAAGGTAATATGGAAATTATTGAATGGTAAGGAGAAACGCAAAAGAGGTATGAATCGTGATTATTTATAATTTAACAGAACAGATGCTACATAATTTATTAATGGAAACTATCCAAGAAAATTATGACAATCAAATGGCAGAGAGAGAACGTTTACTGGACTATTATGAGGGAGTAAACTTAGAACAAGATTTAAAAAAATATTTTAACAGCGAAAGTCTTTCGCAAGTGCCACCTATGTATATAAACCTTGTAAGAAATATTATAAGTCGTAGGGCTTTGGTATATCAAGAAAACCCGATTAGATATAATGATAAATATAATGAAGTTATAGGAGAATTTGATTCTTTTATGAAGCAGTTTGAACAACTGACTTATTTATTAGGAACAGAAGCATTATACACACATTGGGACGATAACGAGAAAAAGCTTAAATATAGACCTATCCACTTTTTCACACCATTTTTTAAACCTAATGAAGATGAGCCGTTTGCTATTATGTATCAGGCGGAAAGTCAAATTAATGCAAGAAGTGAAGATGCTCAATATATGTTTTGGAGTAAAGACACCGAGGATATGGAGGGAAAACATTTTATGATTAGCAGTAGAGGTAAAATTACTTCTATTGTTCCTGATGATAAAAACCCTTATGGAGACGTCTTACCATTTAACGTAGCACATAGGCACGCATACACAAGAGATTATTTTAGAGAGGGTGCAAACGATTTAGTAGATGGTATGAGAAGCGTTAATATTTTATTAACAGAGTTAGCATTACACGGAAGATTTATGTTAGGACAACCATTATTCACAGGTTTAGACACCGAACAACGTATATCAATGGGGCAAGACAAAGCATTAGTTCTTCCTGAGGGTGCCAATTTTAGCTATGCAAGTCCAAACGCAGATATAAATGGTATGATTGAATCTACAAAGTATATGGTAGATAGTATAGCACAAGCTAATAACGTAAGAATTAATTGGACTGATAAAGGTCAAGAATCTGGGTTATCTAAAAAAATGAGTCAAATAGATTTAATGGACGCATTGAGAAGTGATATAGAACAAATTTATCGCCCGTTTGAAAGAAACCAATTTAAAATAGCACAACGTATATGTGAAGTTTCAGGCGGAATACAGCTCGGCGACCAATTTAGTATAGACTTTGCCGAAAGAGAAGTGCCAATGTCTATGGCTGAGGAAATACAATATTACACCTGGGCATTCCAAAATGATTTAGAAACGAGAAAAAGTTATCTAAGAAAGAAGAATCCTGACTTACAGGAAGATGAGATTAACAAAATGATTGATACTATTGACGAAGAAGTTCCTCAACAAGCTGATGAAAATCAATCAATATTAGAGAGATTAGGACAAGAAGTTGGCTGATTTAGGTTTTTATAATAAAGAAATACAAACCATTCAACAACAATTAATTAACAGACTGCAAACGATAGTTCCTGAGTTAAAAAAAGCCAAAGGAACAGAATTAATGCAATTAGCTAAGACGATTAATTTTTTTAACGAGATGCGTCGTTTAGGGTATGATGATTTAATTGAAGATGTGAATAAAGCGTTTGAAAAAGAAATAGCTTCTATTTTTGCTGAATTAAGCAGTAGGGAGTTAGCAAGATTGCCAATAGCAAGTATTTCTATCGTAAGAGAGTTAAAGAACTTTGAGTTAGGTTATTTAACAGGCACTGCAAGGCAATATACTTTACAATTAAGGAACGCTATGTTAAGAGGTATTATCACAGGGCAAACTAATCGTCAAATTATAAGCGGTTTGAGTTCGAGCTTTGGTGTAGGAACTTTTATTAGTAGTAGTGAAGCTTCTTTTTTAATTAACGACGCTTTCGCAACATTTAGTAATTCAGTGAGGGCAAACGCTTTTCAGCAGTTTCCTAATGCTAAATTTACATATATAGGTCCAAAAGATGAAAAAGTTAGACCTGCCTGTAAAGAAGTTTTAAGACTTGTAAAAGAAAAAGGTCCATTGACTATTAGCGAAATAAACGCTTTAAGAATTAAAGGTTTTCAAGGTTTTGCAAGGCGTGGTGGATATAATTGTAGGCACGATTGGGTAAGGGCTTTATGAAGTTATTTGAAGTAGTTAAAACGTCAAACAAATTTATGAAAACATTGGCAAGTGATATTATAGATATTATTCAGCTTGACGCTTCAAAAGGTAAATTTCAAAACGGAAAAAGCGGTAGGCAATATAAAAGTGAAGCATATAAAAAATATAAAGCCCGTGGTATGACAAGTTTAAGAACAGGCAAAAAATTAAAAGCTTTTGAAAACCAATCAACCGACACCGAAACTGCTTTTGTAAATATGAAATTAACAGGCAGAACATTTAGAGGTATGCGTGCAAGTTCCCGTAAAAATACAGGTATTATTACTTATGATAGGGGAGAGATAGTTTTAGGAAACCAAAAAAGATATGATATTTATGACTTAACTCTTAGCAATAAGCTAAAAGTAATGAGAGATGTAGAAAAATTATATGAAAAAAATATAAGAAAATATACATCAAAAGACATTGTGATTAAATAACAACAGGAGGGCAGTATGTCCGAAGAAAATAAAAACGTAGTAGAAGAACAAGTAGTAGAAACCGCTACAAAGGAAACTAATGTTCCTGAGGGAACGAATAATGAAGTCGGTAGCTTAATTGCAGAAAGCAAGAAGTATCGAACAAGAGCACAAAGTGCAGAAGCTGAGTTGAACGAACTCAAAGAAAACCTCAAACTTCAAGAGAAAAAACAACTTGAAGAAAAAGAGGAGTTCAAAACTTTGTATGAATCATCTCAACAAGAACTTGAAGCTTTAAAGCCAAAAGTAGAAATGTTTGAAATGCAAGAAAAGCAAAGACGTGAACATCTGCTCTCTCAACTTTCAGAAGATGAACAAGAAATATATCAAGACCTCTCAACTCTTAAATTAGAGAAGCACATTGAAAGATTGAGTAAAAATAAAGTGCAAGTATCAGACGCAAAAGAAGTAGTGAGTTCTGGTAAGTTTGCTCAAAATGTCAAGTTTGGAGATTTAACCAAAGAAGATAGAGAACAAGCTAAAAAGAATCCTAAACTTTGGAAGCAGATATTAGAGGGTTATAAAAATAACAACTAATTAAACCATTAATCTTTAAGGAGAGTAAATAAAATGGCAGACGGAAATGTAACTAAGACAACCGCCGCAAATTTTATACCTGAGATGTGGAGAGATGCGATTTTAGATTATGCTGAAAGAAAATTCCAGTTAAGAAATCAAGTTTCCGACTTCTCAAGTATGTTAGCAAACGGCGGGGACATACTTAACATACCTAAGGTCGCAGAAGAAACTGCTGCAGCTAAAAGTGCAGGAAGTGCTGTGACATATACTAACAATACAGATGGTGTAAGACAACTAACAGTTGACCAACACTTCTACGAAGCTAAAAGAATCGAAGACATCGTAAGAGTCCAAGAATCTGCTGACTTATTCAATGCTTATGCTCAATCAATGGGCTACGCTTTGGCTAAAAAAGTTGAAAGCTATATCGCAACCACTATTAAAGGTGCAAGCGGAAATAACGTAGGACTATCAACTGACGACGTATTCACTACTGCATTATTTAGAAGTGGATTAGAAAAGCTTCTTGACGCAGGACACGACTACGCAGACGGAGAGTTCTTTATGTATTGTTCACCAAAATCATATATGTCTATGCTTTCATTGGGCGAGTTTACAGAAGCTCAAAAGCGTGGAGATAGTGAAAACCCTAATGCTACAGGTAGAATTATTTCTGCTTATGGCTTACCACTTTACGCAAGTACTGATTGGGACGAGGGTGGAACATCAAGTTCAGAAACTGCTTCTATTTTTAAAAGAGATTCAGTTTATTTTGCTCAACAGATTGCTCCACGTGTTCAAAGTTCATACGACATTGACCACTTAGCAACATCAGTTGTAGCAGACGTTCTGTTTGGTGCTGTTCTCGCACAAGCTGCGAACTCAACATCAGCAGGTATTGTAAACTTTGTTAATGTAGATTAATAGAGTTTATTAACTAAACACCGAATATATGGGGCTGATTTATTCAGCCCTATATAACCCTCACTAAACTAATTTTAAGGAGATAGAGATGCCTTTATACGAATATAAATGCGAATGCAACAAGACATATTTAGTCAAACAGTCTATGCAAGACGAAAAATTTAAAAAATGCAGTGATTTTGAAAATGATTGCAAAGATAGCAGTAATGTTATTAGATTAATTAATAGCCCAACCATTATTTCAGATGATATTGGTAGGGGAACAAAAAGAATGTCAGATAAAAAGCTTTATAAAGAATTAGATATTGATTAATGAGTGCTAATACAGACATAGGAAATACACCCGTAAATCAGGGGTATGTTCAGTTAATTCACACTGGGGAAACCGCAGGTATTGACGGAAATTTAAGAGTTTTATATGACGGAGATGGCACGGCTTCTGATTTATCTATTGCGAGTAATAAAGTTAAAATATCAACGCCTGCAAACTTTCTTTTAGGCTCAGACACTATTACAGAATTTATTCAAGACGTTGTTGGGGCTATGCTTACCACAGGAAGCTATACTAACATATCAACTACTTATGATGATAGTAATGGTAATATTGATATTTCATCAAGCGGAGATACAACTGCTTCTAATACTTTAACCTTTACTAATAAAACGATTGATGCTGATAATAATACTCTTTCAAACATAGAAGTTGATAATTTTAAATCAGGAGTATTAGATACTGATATAAGTTCAGTAGCAGGAACACACACAACATTAGCAAGTGCCAAAGCTATAAAAACTTATGTTGATTCAGAAGTAGCAGATATTGTAAATTCTGCACCAAGCACATTAGACACATTAAGCGAGTTAGCTACTGCATTAGGAAACGATGATGACTTTGCTACAACAACCGCAACTTCATTAGGGCAAAAATTAGTAAAAGCTTCTAATTTATCTGATTTAACTAATGTTGCAACTGCAAGAACTAATTTAGGATTAGGAAGTGTTGCAACGACTTCGGCTGATATTTATTTACGAAGTAATGCTGATGATACTGCTACTGGAGATTTAACATTAACAGGAGTAGTAAATAATACAAATAACTTAAATGTTGATGGTCCAAACTTTAATGTAAGCACAACAAATAAAACTACTTCTGAATATGCATATAGAGTAGATAGAAGTGGCTCAGTCGTAGGCGGTATCCTTATTGATGGAAAAGGTGCTTTTGCAAGTGGCTCTACAGTTGGTGGAAATACTATATTAACTACCGCATCAACTCTTTCTATAAATAATTCTAATTGGAGTGGCACAGATTTATCAGTAGCTAATGGCGGAACTGGTGTTTCTACTTTAACTTCAAATGCTTTATTAACAGGTAATGGAACAAGTGCTATACAATCAGAGTCTAATTTACTTTATGACGCAGGTGTTTTATTTTTTAAAGGGACTGACCCGTCAAACACTTATGGCATAAAAGAAAGAATAAGATTGCATAGAAGCGGTAATAATACTGATAGACAATTACAATTTTATGAACAAAGACATAGTGGCGGAAGGCATTTTATTCAAGCTTTTAATACGGATATTACTACCGATAACTCATCTGCTTATACTTATACACAAGGGCTTTATGGTGGCTCATCTCAAATAAGATTTCAAAGTAGTGGAGATTTAGAATTTTATAATAACGCAGGTGCAAGTGCTGGTAGTCAAACAACTATAACACCATCATTATCTTTGACATTACAAGCCGATAATGATGCCATATTCGGTGGAGATTTATATATTCCTAATGTTATTTATCATATTGGAGATACTGATACTTATTTATTTTTTAGTAATAATAGAATAAGATTATATGCAGGTGGTAATTTAAAAGTAGATACTAATGATACTTATGTAACAACTTCAAGACAAATAAGCACTTCTTCAGGTGGTGGTTTGAGTGGTGGTGGAGATTTAAGTTCTAATAGGTCATTAAGTTTAAATGTAAATAATTTACAGGGTCAAGTACCTGCATTAGAATTAGCAGATAAGATAGCTATTTATGATAATAGTGAAAGTGAAAATAATGTAGCAACACTAACTCAATTAAAAGCAGTAGTAAACACAGATACTAATACTAATCAATTAACAGAATTTACATTAAGCGGTGATAGTGGCTCAGACCAAACAATATCACACGGAAATACATTAGAGATAGCAGGTGGTAATGGTATTGCAACTGCTACAAGTGCTACTGATACTATCACAATAAATTATACCACTACTGGATTAACATTAGATACATCACCACAATCAGAAGACGAAATAGTCTATCAAGAAGCAATCGGTGGTGCCATTAAAAAAACAAGAATTGGCTCAATAGGTAGTAGTGCGGTAACATCATATACAAATAGTTCAAATGATAGAGTATTAACTTCAAGTGGTGGTACTACTATTAATGGAGAATCTGAACTTACTTTTGATGGCGGGGCATTAAATCTTCTAACAACAACAGGTAATAGAAGAATTGAAATAGGTTTAGGTGCAACACAAGATGTTACATCTTTTGTAGATTTAATTGGAGATACTACATATACAGATTATGGTGGTAGGTTTATTAGGTATGGTGGTGCTAATGCAGAAACAAGAATTATGCATAGAGGTACTGGTGATTTAGCACTTTTAGCACAAGATTCAGCTGCAATATCTTTGCGAACAGGAAGTACTGAAAGATTAAGAATTTTATCAAGTGGTAATGTTGGTATTGGAGTAACGCCAACTCATAAGCTTCATGTTAATGGAGACTTGAGAGTTATTGGTAAAGTTCTTGGTGTCTTTAACACTGGATTTGTATCAACTGATTCAGTAGGAAATCAAGCAACACTAATGCGTCAAACAAGTGGTGACATTATGTTGATAGGAGATACTAACCACACTGAGCAAATAAAAATACAATCTGCTCACTCAACTGGTAATGGATATATACATTGTAAAAATGATGGTAATATTGGATTTAGTGGGAATACCACATTTAGTTCACCTATGGTAGTTAATTATGGAGTAACAATTAATGAAGGTGGGCATGATAATGACACAAGAATTGAAGGTTCTTCTGATGCTAACTTGGTTAGAGTAGATGCAAGTACTAATAGAGTCGGAATAGGAACTGGATCACCAAGTACAAAGATGCACATAAAAGATGCTTCCAATAATGTAGATTTAAGAATAGAAACTGACAAAGCAGATGGTATGGCACAAGTACAATACCTAAATGATGCAAGACAATATAATGTTGGTATTAATAATGCTGATAAATTTGCTATTTATGACAATACTGCAGGTGCTACAAGATTTGATATAGATACTGATGGTGATTTTAAATTTCATGGA